>Ga0310696_10000038_pt1 | contig 246825 bp, 269 predicted proteins | sample AusTroGonzalo_MG_4_FD_203885 | JGI IMG/M metagenome (GOLD analysis project Ga0310696, IMG submission 203885) | Bovine rumen microbial communities from tropical cattle in Woodstock, Queensland, Australia - Gonzalo_02 (v2) (version 2) | ecosystem: Host-associated > Mammals > Digestive system >...
GAAATGGTCATGCCCGGCGACAACATCTCGGTTGATGTGACGCTGATCGTGCCGATCGCAATGGAAGAGAAGCTGCGCTTCGCTATCCGTGAAGGTGGCCGCACCGTCGGTGCAGGCATCGTCGCTTCGATCATTGAATAATATTAAGGTTTTATGCAGAGGCGCCTGCTATAGGCGTCTCCGCTAAACAAGGAAAAGATGAAATGAACGGTCAAAACATCCGCATTCGCCTCAAGGCGTTTGATCATCGGATCCTTGACGATTCGACGCGGGAAATCGTGTCGACTGCCAAGCGTACCGGTGCCAATGTGCGCGGACCGATCCCGCTTCCTACACGGATCGAGAAGTTCACAGTAAACCGCTCGCCGCACATCGACAAGAAGAGCCGCGAACAGTTCGAGATGCGCACTCATAAGCGTCTTCTCGATATCGTAGACCCAACCCCGCAGACAGTAGACGCGCTGATGAAGCTCGATCTTTCCGCTGGTGTTGATGTCGAGATCAAGCTGTAAGGCTTGAGGACGGAAGGACGAACCGATGCGTTCAGGTGTAATTGCACAGAAGCTGGGCATGACTCGCGTCTACAATGACGCAGGCGAGCATGTACCTGTGACAGTTCTTCGTATGGAGAATTGCCATGTCGTGGCTCAGCGTACAGTCGAGAAGAATGGCTACACAGCTGTTCAGCTCGGTGTTGGACTGGCCAAAGTAAAGAATACAACGCAGGCATTGCGCGGTCATTTCGCGAAGGCCTCCGTTGAGCCAAAGGCGAAAGTGGCTGAGTTCCGCGTTTCTGCCGACAACCTCTTGGATGTCGGTGTTGAGATCACGGCCGAGCATTTCGTTGCTGGTCAGAAGGTTGATGTGACGGGTACGTCGATCGGTAAAGGTTTTGCCGGTTCGATGAAGCGCCACAACTTCGGTGGTCACCGCGCCACACACGGTAACTCGGTAACACACCGCGCTCACGGTTCGACCGGTCAGCGTCAGGACCCGGGTAAAGTGTTCAAGGGCAAGAAGATGGCCGGTCACATGGGTCAGACCCGCGTGACGACCCAGAACATCGAAGTCGTTTCGACGGATCTGGATCGTGGTCTTATTCTCGTTCGTGGTGCTGTTCCTGGCTCCAAGGGTGCATGGATCCTGGTACGCGATGCCGTCAAGGTAGCGCTGCCGGCAACTGCCCCCAAGCCAGCTGGTGTTCGCCAGGCCGCAAACGCCGCAGCAGCTGTGTCTGATGCAGAAGTAGCTCAGACGACTGAGGGAGCCGTATAATGGATCTCACAATTACAACACTTGAAGGCAAAGACGCCGGCAAGGTGAAGCTCTCGGAAGAGATTTTCGGCCTTGAGCCACGCGACGACATCCTTCAGCGCATGGTCCGTTACCAGCTCGCCCGCAAGCAGCAGGGAACACACAAGGCAAAGGGTCGTTCGGAAATCGCACGCACCGGCGCCAAGATGTACAAGCAGAAGGGTACGGGCCGCGCCCGTCACCATTCGGCACGTGCTCCGCAGTTCCGCGGCGGTGGTAAGGCGCATGGTCCGGTTGTTCACAGCCACGAACATGACCTGCCGAAGAAGGTGCGCGCTCTTGCGCTCCGTCATGCCCTGTCTGCCAAGGTAAAGGCTTCCGAGCTCATCATCATTGATGAGCTGGCCGCTACCGATGCCAAGACAAAGGTACTTGTTTCGCAGTTCGCCAAGCTGGGCTTCGAAAATGCGCTTCTCATCGGCGGTGCCGAGATTGATGCGAATTTCCGTCGCGCTGCTTCGAACATCCCGAACATCGATGTTCTGCCAATTCAGGGCATCAATGTTTATGACATCCTGCGTCGCGGCAAGCTCGTGCTTTCCAAGGCTGCAGTGGAAGCTCTCGAGGAGCGTTTCAAATGACCGATCTTCGCCATTACGACGTGATCGTCAGCCCGGTTATCACCGAAAAGTCGACCCTGGTTTCCGAACATAACCAGGTCGTCTTCAACGTGGCCCGCAAGGCAACGAAGCCGGAAATCAAGGCCGCAGTCGAAGCGCTGTTTCGCGTGAAGGTAACTGCAGTCAATACAGCTGTGCGCAAAGGCAAGGTGAAGCGGTTCCGCGGCATCGTCGGGCGCCAGAGTGATGTCAAGAAAGCTATCGTGACGCTTGCCGAAGGGCAGTCGATCGATGTTTCGACTGGTCTCTGAGGGGCCGTGGAGTAAAGACAATGGCACTCAAACATTATAATCCAACCACACCAAGCCAGCGTCAGCTGGTCATCGTGGACCGCTCGGAGCTCTACAAGGGCAAGCCTGTCAAGGCTCTGACCGAAGGTCTTCATTCAAAGGGTGGTCGTAACAACTCCGGTCGCGTCACTGCACGCTACCAGGGTGGTGGTCACAAGCGCACATACCGCTTTGTAGATTTCAAGCGCCGCAAGCATGACGTGGCTGCCAAGGTTGAACGCCTTGAATACGATCCGAACCGGACCGCATTCATTGCTCTCATCCGCTACGAAGACGGTGAGCTGAGCTACATCCTGGCTCCGCAGCGTCTGGCTGTCGGCGACAGCGTTATCGCTGGCGCACAGACGGACGTGAAGCCAGGCAATGCGATGCCATTGTCGTCGATCCCGGTCGGCACCATCATCCACAATGTGGAGATGAAGCCAGGCAAGGGCGGTCAGATCGCCCGTTCCGCCGGTACCTATGCGCAGCTCGTCGGCCGCGACCAGGGCATGGCAATTCTTCGCCTGAATTCGGGTGAACAGCGCCTCGTCCACGGTTCGTGCTTCGCCACGGTCGGTGCAGTATCCAATCCTGACCATGGCAATATCAGCCTTGGTAAGGCCGGCCGCAGCCGTTGGCTTGGCAAGCGCCCGCACGTTCGCGGTGTTGCCATGAACCCGGTTGATCACCCGCACGGTGGTGGTGAAGGTCGTACGTCAGGTGGTCGTCATCCTGTTTCTCCGTGGGGCAAGCCCACGAAGGGCAAGAAGACGCGCTCCAACAAGTCGACGGACAAGTTCATCGCTCGTTCGCGTCATCAGCGCAAGAAGTAAGAGAGGTAGTCTGAAATGGCTCGTTCAGTTTGGAAAGGCCCGTTCATCGATGGCTATCTTCTCAAGAAGGCTGAGAAGGTACGTGAGGGCGGTCGCAGTGAAGTTATCAAGATCTGGAGCCGTCGCTCCACGATCCTGCCACAGTTCGTCGGTCTGACCTTCGGTGTGTACAACGGTAACAAGCATGTGCCGGTTTCGGTCAACGAAGAGATGATCGGACACAAGTTTGGTGAATTCGCTCCGACGCGTACCTATTACGGTCACGGCGCGGACAAGAAAGCGAAGAGGAAATAAAGATGGGCAAGGCTAAGGCTCCGCGCCAGCTTAAGGACAACGAGGCGAAAGCCGTTGCCCGTACGCTCCGTATCAGCCCTCAGAAGCTAAATCTGGTGGCTGCTTTGATCCGTGGCAAGAAGGTTAACGCCGCTCTTGCCGATCTGGAATTTTCGCGCAAGCGGATTGCAGGGACGGTGAAAAAGACTCTCGAATCAGCTATCGCCAACGCAGAGAACAACCATGACCTGGATGTTGATGCTCTGGTTGTTGCTGAAGCCTACGTTGGCAAGTCAATCGTGATGAAGCGTTTCCATGTTCGTGGTCGCGGTCGTGCAAGCCGGATCGAGAAGCCATTCTCGCATCTGACGATCGTTGTCCGCGAAGCTGAGGAAAAAGGGGAGGCCGCATAATGGGCCAGAAGATTAATCCGGTTGGCTTCCGCCTTGGCATCAACCGGACCTGGGACTCGCGTTGGTACGCGAACACAGGTGAATACGGCAAGCTGCTGCATGAAGACCTGAAGATCCGCAAGTATCTGATGGACGAGCTGAAGCAGGCTGCCATTTCCAAGGTGGTGATCGAGCGTCCGCACAAGAAGTGCCGCGTGACGATCCATGCTGCCCGTCCGGGTCTGATCATCGGCAAGAAGGGCGCCGATATCGAGAAGCTGCGCCGCAAGCTGTCAGAAATGACAAACGCGGAAACAGCGCTCAATATTGTTGAAGTCCGCAAGCCGGAAACAGATGCAGTCCTGGTTGCGCAGTCCATCGCTCAGCAGCTGGAACGCCGTGTTGCATTCCGCCGTGCCATGAAGCGTGCCGTTCAGTCGGCCATGCGTCTTGGTGCAGAAGGCATTCGTATCAATTGCTCGGGTCGTCTCGGCGGCGCGGAAATTGCGCGTATGGAATGGTACCGCGAAGGTCGCGTGCCTTTGCATACACTTCGTGCCGATATCGACTACGGAACTGCTGAAGCACACACCGCCTACGGCATCTGCGGCGTCAAGGTCTGGGTATTCAAGGGCGAGATCCTTGAGCATGACCCAATGGCCTCCGAACGTCGCGCTGTTGAAGGTGATGGTCATCAGGGTCAGAACCGTCGCCGCGAAAACGCTTAAAATAGCGTCTTTCCGGAAAGAGAATTTTGGAGTAGAGAACAATGCTGCAGCCTAAGCGCACAAAGTTCCGCAAGCAGTTCAAGGGCCGTATCCACGGCGCGTCGAAAGGCGGCACGGATCTTAATTTTGGTGCTTTCGGCCTGAAGGCCCTCGAGCCGAACCGCGTTACCGCGCGTGAGATCGAAGCCGCTCGCCGTGCAATTACCCGTCACATGAAACGTGCCGGCCGTGTGTGGATCCGGATTTTCCCGGATGTGCCCGTAACATCGAAGCCTACCGAAGTCCGCATGGGTAAAGGTAAGGGTTCCGTGGACTACTGGGCATCTCGTGTAGCACCAGGCCGCGTCATGTTTGAACTCGACGGCGTTCCGGAAGATGTGGCTCGTGAGGCTCTTCGCCTTGGTGCTGCCAAGCTTTCGGTCAAGACGCGCTTTATTCAGCGCATCGCAGAATAAGGGGTGGATGCTATGAAATCCGCAGAAGTCCGGGCCTTGAGCCTCGATCAGTTGAATGAAGAGTTGGCTACGCTGAAGAAAGAGCAGTTCAACCTGCGCTTCCAGAAGGCGACTGGCCAGTTGGAAAAAACCGCACGTGTCCGGCAGATCCGCCGTGATATCGCGCGCATCAAGACAGTCGCCCGCCAGAAAGCGGTCGAGAGCAAGGCTTAAGGAAGAAAACCATGCCTAAACGCATTCTGCAGGGCGTTGTCGTCAGCGACAAAAACGACAAGACCGTCGTGGTCAAGGTCGAGCGGCGCTATTCGCACCCGCTCCTCCAGAAGACTGTGCGCCAGTCCAAGAAGTACAAGGCGCACGACGAGAATAACCAGTTCAAAGTCGGCGATGCCGTTTCCATCCAGGAATCGAAGCCGATTTCGAAAGACAAGCGTTGGGTTGTCGTTACAGACGCCCCAGCAAGTTAATATTAATTATCTGTATGTAAGTACGCAACAATCGCGAGGGGCAAGGAAAGCCCAGTCCGGTTGAACAAGAAGAAGGCGGCTAGTCATGATTCAGATGCAAACAAACCTCGACGTCGCGGATAATTCCGGCGCACGTCGTGTCATGTGCATCAAGGTGCTGGGCGGCTCGAAGCGGAAATATGCTTCGGTCGGCGACATTATTGTCGTTTCGATCAAGGAAGCAATTCCGCGCGGCCGTGTTAAAAAAGGTGACGTGATGAAGGCGGTGGTTGTTCGTACCGCCAAGGATATCCGTCGCGCGGATGGGAGCGTTATTCGTTTCGACAAGAACGCCGCCGTCCTGATCGACAACAAGAAAGAGCCTATCGGCACGCGTATCTTCGGACCGGTTCCGCGCGAACTCCGCGCAAAGAGCCATATGAAGATCATCTCGCTGGCTCCAGAAGTACTCTAAAGGAGCAGACGATGCAGAAGATCCGTAAAGGCGACCGCGTTGTCGTTCTTGCTGGTAAGGACAAGGGCCGTACCGGCGAAGTAATCAAAGTTTTGCCGAAGGACGAGCAGGCGCTCGTTCGCGGCGTTAATGTTGTCAAGCGTCACCAGAAGCAGACACAGACCCAGGAAGCCGGCATCATTTCGAAAGAAGCGCCGCTCCATCTGTCGAACCTCGCGATCGCCGACCCCAAGGATGGCAAGCCGACCCGCGTTGGCTTCAAGGTTCTTGAAGACGGCAAGAAGGTACGTGTAGCAAAGCGCTCAGGAGACCTGATCGATGGCTAATACCAGTGCAAAGATCGAACCACGCTTGAAGAAGCAGTACCTGGAAGTGGTACGTAAAGACCTTCTCGAGCAGTTCAAATATGACAACGAGATGCAGATTCCCCGCATCACCAAAGTTGTTCTCAACATGGGCGTTGGTGAAGCTACGGCTGATTCCAAGAAGCCAACTGTCGCAGCTGAAGATCTGGCATTGATTGCTGGTCAGAAGCCGGTTATTACCCGGGCGCGTAATTCGATCGCTACCTTCAAGGTACGTGAGAATATGCCGATCGGCACGAAGGTTACCCTTCGTAAAGAGCGCATGTATGAATTCCTGGATCGCTTGATCACGATCGCGCTGCCGCGCGTTCGAGATTTCCGTGGTCTGAACCCGAAGAGCTTTGACGGTCGTGGCAACTTCGCCATGGGCATCAAGGAACACATCGTGTTCCCGGAGATCAACTACGATAAGGTTGATCAGATCTGGGGCATGGACATCATCGTTTGCACGACTGCAAAGACGGATGATGAAGCCCGCGCTCTCCTGCGCGCCTTCAACTTCCCCTTCCGGCAGTAACGGCAAGCGTAGCGAGGTATTTGAAATGGCAAAGACTAGCGCAGTCGAAAAGAACAAGCGCCGTGGTTTGCTCGTCAAGCAGTATGCTGCAAAGCGTGCCCGTTTGAAGGCAATCGTGATGAACCAGTCGCTTCCGCTGGATGAGCGCTTCCGCGCGACAATCCAGCTGGCAGAACTGCCACGGAATTCGACCAAGGTTCGCATTCGCAATCGTTGCGAAGTATCCGGTCGTCCACGCGGTTATTACCGCAAACTGAAAATGTCGCGTATCGCATTGCGCCAGCTGGGTTCGCTCGGCCAGGTGCCCGGCGTCGTGAAGTCGAGCTGGTAAGGGAGAAGACGGATGTCTATGACAGATCCTCTCGGCGATATGCTGACACGTATCCGCAACGCCATCATGCGCAAAAAGGGCAAGGTTTCCACACCTGCCTCCAAGCTGCGCGCACGCGTTCTGGATGTTCTGCAGTCTGAAGGTTATATCCGCGGATACAGCCAGGTAGATTTTGAAAACGGCAAGTCCGAGATCGAAATCGAACTGAAGTATTTTGAGAACGTACCTGTAATCCGTGAGATTACCCGTATTTCGAAGCCTGGCCGTCGCGTTTACGTTTCGGTCAAGTCGATTCCGCAGGTTGCTAACGGTCTTGGTATTTCGATCCTGTCGACGCCGAAGGGCGTGATGGCAGACCACGAGGCACGTGAACAGAATGTCGGCGGCGAATTGCTCTGCCGTATATTCTAACCGCTGGCTTGAAAAGGTTTGAAAAATGTCTCGTATCGGTAAAAAACCAGTGGCAGTCCCGCCAGGCGTAACAGCCAGCGTTGACGGCCAGACCATTAAGGCCAAGGGCCCCAAAGGTGAACTGAGCTTTGTCGCCAACGACGAAGTTCTGGTCAAGTTCGAAGATAATGCCGTTCGCGTTGATCCGCGTGACAGCAGCAAGACCGCCCGGTCGAAGTGGGGCATGAGCCGCACGATGATCGTCAACATCTTCACAGGTGTTAAGGACGGTTTTGAAAAGCGCCTTGAGATCAACGGCGTTGGTTATCGTGCGGCCATGCAGGGCAAGAACCTGCAGCTGTCGCTCGGTTTCAGCCACGAAGTGATCTATGACGTACCAGCTGGCATCACAGTTGCTGTACCGAAGCCGACGGAAATCGTCGTCACGGGCATCGACAAGCAGCAGGTCGGCCAGGTCGCCGCTGAGATCCGCGAATATCGTGGTCCAGAACCCTACAAGGGCAAGGGCGTTAAATATGCGGGCGAGAAGATCGTTCGCAAAGAAGGTAAGAAGAAGTAAGGAATTCGTGTCATGGCATCGCCGAAAGAAATTATTCAGCGTCGCGCTGCGCGTGTTCGCCGCCAGCTCAAGGCGGTTGCCGGTGACCGTCCGCGGCTCAGCGTCCACCGTTCTTCAAAGAATATCTATGCGCAGATCATCGATGATGCGCGTGGACATACAATTGCATCCGCATCGACACTTGATCTTGACCTGAAGGGTCAGCTCAAGACCGGTGCAGACCAGGGTGCAGCAGCACTCGTCGGCAAGCTCGTTGCAGAGCGCGCCGTCAAGGCTGGCATCAAGGAAGTTGTCTTCGATCGTGGCGCCTATATTTACCACGGCCGTGTAAAGGCGCTTGCTGAAGCTGCTCGCGAAGCTGGTCTCAGCTTCTAAGGCAAGACATCCGAAATCCGGAACTGCAGGAGCTTGTCTCCTGCAAGCCGGATTTCGTTACTATCATTCGTGCTACCGGAAAAGAAAAAGGAATTAGGAGCATGGCACAGGAAAAACGGAACCGCGAGGATCGCGGCCGCAACGAAGAGCGCGATAGCGAATTCGTTGACAAGCTTGTTCACATCAACCGCGTCGCCAAGGTCGTCAAGGGCGGCCGGCGTTTTGGTTTCGCAGCTCTCGTCGTCGTTGGCGACCAGAAGGGTCGCGTTGGTTTCGGTCATGGCAAGGCGCGCGAAGTGCCGGAAGCCATCCGCAAGGCAACCGAATCCGCCAAGCGCGAAATGATTTTCGTACCGCTGCGTTCGGGCCGTACCCTTCACCACGATGTTGAAGGCCGTCATGGCGCCGGCAAGGTTCTGCTTCGTGCAGCCACAGCTGGTACAGGTATCATCGCCGGCGGTCCAATGCGCGCTGTCTTCGAGACACTGGGCGTACAGGACGTTGTTGCCAAGTCGCTCGGCTCGTCGAACCCATACAACATGGTTCGTGCGACATTCGATGCCTTGAAGCACCAGATGCACCCCAAGGACATCGCTGCCCAGCGCGGTATCAAGTACTCCACACTGCAGGCTCGTCGCCGCGACGTGGTCGGTTCGGAAGAATAGGCCAGAAGCTGGCGCAGCAGGGCAGGGATCTCGGTCCCGCTAGCTGTAGACTAAAGGATATAAGTCATGGTTGAGAAGAAGAAGGGTAAGACGGTTACGGTCGAACAGATCGGCAGCCCTATCCGCCGTCCGGCAGAACAGCGCGCAACGCTGATCGGCCTGGGCCTCAATAAGATGCATCGTCGCCGGGTTCTGGAAGATACGCCTTCCGTCCGTGGCATGATTGCGAAAGTTCAGCATCTCGTCCGCGTTGTGGACGAGGCTTAAGAACTCCGGAGATTGATCAAATGAAACTCAATGATCTGAGTGAAAACCCAGGCGCCACCAAAGCGCGCAAGCGCGTTGGCCGTGGTATCGGTTCCGGCTCCGGCAAGACTGCCGGTCGCGGTGTGAAGGGCCAGAAGTCGCGTTCCGGCGTTGCCATCAACGGCTTCGAAGGCGGCCAGATGCCGGTTTACCGCCGCTTGCCAAAGCGCGGCTTTACCAACATCTTCATGAAGAACTTCAATGAAGTATCCGTTGGCCGTATCCAGACTGCCATCGATGCCAAGAAGCTCGATGCCAAGGTTGCGATCACGATTGAAACCCTGAAGGCTGCCGGTGTTATCCGCCGCGCCAAGGACGGTGTCCGTCTGCTTTCCGGTGGTGACATCACAACTGCGGTAACGATCGAAGTTGCCGGTGCCTCCAAGGCCGCGATCGAAAAGATCGAAAAGGCTGGCGGTTCGGTCAAGCTTCCTGCTGTTGCAGCGGCTGCAGAATAATTCTATTGAATGAGCGGCGGCCCTCCGGGTCGCCGCTTGTATCTTGTCTTCCCCGATCATATTTACCAAAACAATCCCGCATCATTCTTTTGGTAAATATGATGGGTAAATCTTAGTGTTGATGCATTCCCTGCACGTTTTGGGAAAGCACGGCGCAGTAACGGCACATATCTGGGTAGGACCGTCAGTGCCTGACGGGCGCAGACCGGAGACTACTTATGGCATCAGCCGCTGAACAGCTCGCCTCCAATCTTAATTTCTCTGCTTTTTCCAAAGCTGAAGAGCTTAAAAAGCGCATCTGGTTTACACTTGGGGCATTGCTGGTTTACCGGCTTGGCACCTACATCCCGCTTCCGGGTATCAATCTCGGCGCCTATGCCCAGGCCTTCAACCATCAGGCGCAGGGCATCCTCGGCATGTTCAACATGTTCGCCGGCGGTGCCGTGGCCCGCATGGCGATTTTTGCCCTGGGCATCATGCCCTACATCTCCGCATCGATCATAGTTCAGCTGATGACCTCGGTCATCCCGGCTCTGGAACAGCTGAAGAAGGACGGAGAGCAGGGCCGCAAGGTCATCAATCAGTATACGCGCTATGGCACGGTGCTTCTGGCAACGGTGCAGGCCTATGCGATTGCCGTCGGCCTGCAGGGAAGTCAGGGTATCGTCACCAGTCCCGGACCGTTCTTCCTGTTTTCCACCGTTATCACGCTCGTCGGCGGAACCATGTTCCTGATGTGGCTGGGTGAACAGATCACGGCACGCGGTATCGGCAACGGTATTTCGCTGATCATCTTCTCCGGTATTGTCGCCAACCTGCCGCAGGCGATTTCCGGCACGCTGGAACTCGGCCGTACCGGCGCCCTGTCGACTCCGGTCATTCTGGCGATCATCATCCTGACCATCGCCGTCATCGGTATCATTGTCTTTGTCGAACGCGCGCAGCGCCGCCTGCTGATCCAGTATCCGAAGCGCCAGGTCGGCAACCGCATGTTCCAGGGTGATACGTCGCACCTGCCGCTGAAGCTGAATACAGCGGGTGTCATTCCTCCGATCTTCGCGTCCTCGCTGCTGCTGTTGCCTGCGACCATTGCCGGCTTCGCCAAGAGTGAAGGTCTTCCCGGCTGGGCGACGACGATCCTTTCCTCGCTCGGCCATGGCCAGCCGCTCTATATGGCGTCCTATGCCGCGATGATCGTGTTCTTTGCCTTCTTCTACACGGCGCTCGTCTTCAATCCGAAGGACACGGCCGATCAGCTGAAGAAGCATTCCGGCTTTATTCCCGGCATTCGCCCCGGCGAACGCACAGCCGAATATATCGACTACGTTCTGACCCGCATTACAGTTCTTGGCGCAGCCTATCTCGTGTTGATCTGCATGCTGCCGGAGTTCCTGATTTCCTGGGCTGGCGTTCCTTTCTATCTCGGCGGTACATCGCTGCTGATTGTCGTGAGCGTTACGCTCGATACGGTTGCACAGATCCAGGGTCACCTGATCGCGCATCAATATGAGGGGCTTATCAAGAAGTCTAAGCTCCGTGGAGGGAAGCGGAACAGATGAGATTAATACTTCTCGGACCACCGGGGGCAGGTAAGGGAACTCAGTCTCAGCGCTTGGTAGAAAAACTAGGGATACCGCAGCTCTCCACCGGGGACATGTTGCGGGATGCAGTCAAAGCCGGAACCGATGTCGGTTTGCGCGCCAAGGCTGTGATGGATGCCGGCAAGCTGGTATCCGACGAAATCGTCAATGCGATCGTTTCCGAGCGCATTGATCAGCCCGATGCAGCCAATGGCTTCATTCTCGATGGTTATCCGCGGACACTCGTCCAGGCGGATGCGGTCGAGGAGATGTTGTCGGACAAGGGATTTGAGCTGGATTGCGTCATCGAGCTCGAGGTCGACGACAATGTGCTCGTCGAGCGGATCTCGGGTCGATACACGTGTGCCAAGTGCGGCACCGGTTATCACGACACCAACAAGCAGCCCAAGGTACCGGGCGTGTGCGACAAATGCGGTTCGACGGAATTCAAGCGGCGTCCCGATGACAATGCTGAAACGGTCCGCACGCGGCTCGAGGCTTACTACAAGCAGACTTCGCCCCTGATCGGCTATTACTACGCCAAGGGCAAGTTGAAGAAGGTCGATGGCATGGCGGACTTCGAAGAAGTCACCAAATCGATCGAAAAGATTTTGGCGGAACTTTAGATTCCGACAAAAATGTACGGGAGGAGTTGACTTTTCGAAGCGATTCCTTCAAAGACGGCGGAAATTCGCTTGGATATGAAGCGATCGGCGCCGATCCGGTAAAGCAGGTTCGGGGCTGATCGTTTGTGTTTGTCCCGGATATCATTTTCATCCCGTCATCTGGCCGGTCGCGTTGACTGCCCAGCTCTGCCGGTTAACAAGGAGAACAGACGTGGCTCGTATTGCTGGCGTCAACATCCCGACGAACAAGCGCGTTGTTATCGCGCTTCAGTACATTCACGGGATTGGTCAAAAGTTTGCACAGGAAATCGTCGAGAAAGTCGGCATTCCTGCGGAGCGTCGTGTCAATCAGTTGACCGATGCCGAAGTCTTGCAGATTCGTGAAACGATCGACCGCGATTACCACGTTGAGGGTGATCTGCGTCGTGAAGTTTCGATGAACATCAAGCGTCTGATGGATCTGGGCTGCTACCGCGGTCTGCGTCATCGCCGCTCCCTGCCGGTTCGCGGTCAGCGTACGCATACCAATGCGCGTACCCGCAAGGGTCCTGCCAAGGCAATCGCCGGCAAGAAGAAGTAAGATCACGCCGGCGCGGTTCGCTGCGCCGGTTCTGCTGTTGCAGAGACAAGTGCTGGTTTCGCACTTTAACTGAAACCATGGTGGAGCCTCTGGAAATACGGAGGCGTCGAGATCAACTGAAAGGACTATTATGGCCAAGGAAGCCACACGCGTTCGCCGCCGCGAGCGTAAAAATATCTCGTCGGGCGTTGCCCACGTTAATTCGACATTCAACAACACGATGATCACCATCACGGATGCGCAGGGCAATGCGATTGCCTGGTCCTCCGCCGGTGCGCAGGGCTTCAAGGGTTCGCGTAAATCCACGCCTTTCGCTGCACAGATGGCTGCTGAAGATTGTGCCAAGAAGGCACAGGAACATGGCATGCGTTCGCTCGAAGTTGAAGTTTGCGGACCGGGCTCCGGCCGTGAATCGGCTCTGCGCGCGCTCCAGGCTGCTGGTTTCACGATCACGTCGATCCGCGATGTGACACCGATCCCGCACAATGGCTGCCGCCCGCGCAAGCGTCGCCGCGTCTAATCTGTTTCGACAAGATTTGGCCGCATGAGCTGACATTCAGCTCCTCTGCGGTTTCCACGCTTCATTGCCACGATTGGATGGTGGCAAGGCAAGGATAGGGAAAAACTAGATGATCCAGAAAAACTGGCAAGAACTGATCAAGCCGAACAAGGTCGAGTTTCAGACCTCCGGCTCGAAGACAAAGGCAACGGTCGTCGCCGAGCCGCTTGAACGCGGCTTCGGCTTGACGCTCGGCAATGCTCTGCGCCGTGTGCTTCTGTCTTCGCTGCGCGGCGCTGCCGTGACTGCCGTACAGATCGATGGCGTTCTGCATGAATTCTCGTCGATCCCCGGCGTTCGTGAAGATGTGACGGATATCGTCCTGAACATCAAGGAAATCGCGATCCACATGGAAAGCGACGGTCCCAAGCGCATGGTCGTCCGCAAGGAAGGCCCAGGCGTTGTGACGGCTGGCGACATTCAGACGGTTGGCGATATCGAAATCCTCAATCCGGAACACGTTATCTGCACGCTGGACGAAGGCGCTGAAATCCGCATGGAATTCACCGTCAACACCGGCAAGGGCTACGTTCCGGCTGACCGCAACCGTGCAGAAGATGCGCCAATCGGCCTGATCCCGGTTGACAGCCTCTACTCACCGGTTCGCAAAGTATCGTACAAGATCGAAAACACCCGCGAGGGACAGGTTCTCGATTATGACAAGCTGATCCTTTCCATCGAGACCGATGGTTCGATCTCCGGCGAAGATGCCGTTGCCTATGCAGCACGCATCCTGCAGGACCAGCTGGCGATCTTCGTCAACTTTGACGAGCCGCAGAAGGAAGTACAGCAGGAACAGGTCACTGAACTTGCGTTCAATCCGGCTCTGCTCAAGAAGGTCGACGAACTCGAACTTTCCGTACGCTCGGCAAACTGCCTGAAGAATGATAACATCGTCTATATCGGCGATCTTATTCAGAAGACAGAAGCAGAAATGCTGCGCACACCGAACTTTGGTCGCAAGTCGCTGAACGAAATCAAGGAAGTTCTGGCTTCCATGGGTCTCCATCTCGGTATGGAAGTCCCATCCTGGCCGCCAGAAAACATTGAAGACCTCGCGAAGCGTTACGAAGACCAGTATTAATCCGGGCTCTGCCCGACAACCAAGCCCGGGCAATGAGCCCGAACTGAGAAATTGAAGGAGAAGGCTCATGCGCCACGGTAATTCAGGCCGCAAGCTTAACCGGACTGCCAGCCATCGTAAGGCGATGTTTGCCAATATGGCTGCATCATTGATTGAGCATGAGCAGATCGTTACAACGCTGCCCAAGGCCAAGGAAATTCGTCCCATCGTTGAAAAGCTTGTCACGCTCGGCAAGCGCGGTGATCTGCACGCCCGTCGTCAGGCCATTTCGGCGATCCGCGATGCCAAGCTCGTAGCAAAGCTGTTTGACACGCTTGCTCCGCGCTACGGTCAGCGCAACGGCGGTTACATCCGCATCATGAAGGCAGGCTTCCGCACCGGTGACAATGCACCGCTCGCCGTTGTCGAATTCGTTGACCGCGATGTCAGCGCCAAGGGTTCCAAGGATTTGGCCCGCGTTGCTGCCGAACAGGCAAACGAAGCCGAAGCCGCATAATCCAGCGCTTCCGCATCGATGATTTTGGGACAGGGGCCTTTGCGGGCCCCTTTTCTGTTTTTGCTCGACTTTCGCATCGTTGAAATCGGACTGTATTGACGCTATATATGACTAGTTAAATGGTCAGGAGAGCCCGATGGGCACAGTCAATCTTGTTGAAGCGAAAGCGCATCTCAGCGAATTGATCGATCAGGTCGTAGCGGGAGAGACCGTGCAGATTTTGCGCCGGGGCAAACTGGTAGCCCAACTGGTGCCAGCCGGCGCGCCGCGCAAGCCGATCGATATAGCGGCATTGCGACAGCTCACGGAAAATATGCCGGAACAGCCGGTCTCGGGGGGTGACTTTGTCCGCGAGATGCGTGATCAAGACCGCTATTGATGCTTTACCTCGACACATCCGTTCTCGTCGCTGCGCTGACATCAGAAAGCCAGACAGCACGCGTGCTTGACTGGCTTGCAAGCCAGCACAACGAAAAAATGGCCGTGAGCGATTGGACAATCACCGAGTTCTCGTCAGCCTTGTCGCTCAAGGTACGCACCCAGCAACTGCAGGTGCAGCATCGCAACAGTTCTCTTGCCGCCTTTCATCGTCTCGTGAGCGAATCCTTTGAAACACTGCCAATCACGGCATTGATGTTTCGGTCTGCTGCTCAGATCGCAGATCGCCATGTGTCAGGGGTAAGAGCGGGTGGTGCGCTCCATCTGGCGGTTGCTATTCATCACGGCGCCACCATCTATACCCTGGACCGCAAATTTGCTGAAGCGGGCGAGAATATGGGCGCAATGACGAAGCTGCTTTGAATGTCTCAAATTTGCTTTGTTTCATGGCTGGTATCCGCGTTGAAATTCAGCACATTGGGTTAACACGTTTCACTGATTCATCAGTTCGGGAGATCGACATGAGTTGTTCCAAAATCGCGCAATCGGCCCGGGCGCTGCTCGTCACCTCCGCACTCGTTTCGGCCATGATCGTCCCGGTGCATGCGCAGACGGCGGCCGATACGGCAAAGCAGGTTCCGGCATCACGTGTCGATACACAATTGTCGTTTGCGCCGCTCGTCAAGCAGACTGCCGGGGCGGTCGTCAACGTCTATGCGGCGCGGGAAGTGCAGCAGCGTTCGCCTTTTGCCGGTGATCCGTTTTTCGAGCAGTTCTTTGGCGGCCAGTTCAATGGCCCGCCGCGCATCCAGTCATCGCTCGGTTCCGGCGTTATCGTCGACGCCTCGGGCATCGTGGTCACCAACAACCACGTCATCCGCGATGCGGAAACGGTCAAGATTGCCCTCTCGGATGGCCGCGAGTTTGAATCGCGCATTCTCCTGAAGGATGAATCAACGGATCTCGCCATCCTCAAGATCGAGGCCGGGGAGCAATTGCCGATCCTGCAGCTGGCGGATTCGGACAAGGTTGAAGTGGGTGATCTGGTTCTTGCCATCGGCAATCCCTTTGGCGTGGGCCAGACCGTCACCAGCGGCATCGTCTCGGCGCAGGCACGTACCCGGGTGGGGATTTCGGATTTCGATTTCTTCATCCAGACGGATGCGGCGATCAATCCCGGCAATTCCGGCGGTGCGCTCATCGGCATGGATGGCAAGCTTGTCGGCATCAACACGGCGATCTTTTCCCGCTCCGGCGGTTCGGTGGGGATCGGCTTCGCCATCCCGTCGAATATGGTGCGGGCAGTGGTTGAAACGGCAAAGCAAGGCGGCGACAAGTTCGAGCGCCCCTATATCGGCGCAACCTTCCAGAACGTGACGTCCGATGTGGCCGAAGGCCTGGGCATGAAGCAGCCCTATGGCGCGCTCGTCACGAATGTTGCCAAGGATGGACCGGCTGAGAAAGGCGGACTGCAGGTTGGTGACGTGATTCTGGCGGTTGATGATTTCCGCATCGAGAATTTCGACGGCCTGGGTTACCGCCTGTCGACTGCCGGGATCGGCAAGACCGTCAAGCTCAATGTCTTGAGCCGGTCGAAGGAGAAGGTGATTTCCCTCGTTCTGGAAAAGCCGCGGCCGGACGATCCCGCCAACAAGACGGTGATCCAGGGCAAGAATCCGCTTTCCGGCGCGCAGGTCATCACACTCACGCCCAGCAGCGCGACAAGACTGCACCTGTCGGCGGAAACGACCGGCGTTGCGGTGGAAAAGATTTTTGCCAATACACCGGCAGCACGGATCGGCTTGCAGCCCGGCGATATCGTGCGCAAGGTCAATGGTCGTGATATTGCGACCGCTGCCGATCTGGCGACTGTGATGGCAACCAAGCCGGTCCTGTGGCGCTTTGAATTCGAGCGGGATGGTGCAATCATCCGGCAGATCATTCGATAGATGAGGCAGATGGGACAATGACGGATCTGTTTGCAGCAAAGGAGGATCCGGCTTCGGACCGGAGCAGGCCGCTTGCTGACCGTTTGCGTCCGCGCTCGCTTGGCGAAGTCACCGGCCAGGAGCACCTGACCGGACCGGAAGGCGCGCTGACGCGCATGATCGAATCCGGTTCGCTGGGTTCGATGATTTTCTGGGGACCGCCCGGAACGGGTAAAACCACCGTGGCGCGGCTGCTTGCGGGTGAGACCAATCTTGCCTTCGAACAGATATCGGCCATTTTTTCCGGTGTTGCCGACCTGAAGAAGGTTTTTGACATGGCCCGCGCCCGCAAAATGTCGGGCCGCCAGACCCTGTTGTTCGTCGACGAGATTCACCGCTTCAACCGTGCCCAGCAGGATTCGTTTCTGCCTGTCATGGAAGACGGGACGATTGTGCTCGTCGGTGCGACCACGGAAAACCCGTCCTTCGAACTCAACGCCGCTCTCTTGTCACGTGCGCGCGTCCTTGTGTTTCATCCGCACGACGAAGCCAGCCTGATGGCGCTGATGCAGCGCGCCGAGGAACATGAAGGCAAGCCGCTGCCACTGGACGAGGAAGCGCGGGCGAGCCTGGTGCGCATGGCGGACGGCGATGGCCGGGCGATCCTGACACTGGCCGAGGAAGTCTGGCGCGCGGCCCGCACGGGCGAAATCTTCAATGTCGAGCGCGTCCAGCAGATCGTGCAGCGCCGCGCCCCTGTCTATGACAAGGGGCAGGACGGGCACTACAATCTGATCTCGGCCCTGCACAAATCCGTGCGCGGGTCCGATCCCGATGCGGCGCTGTATTATCTCTGCCGCATGTTCGATGCGGGGGAAGACCCGCTGTTTATCGGCAGGCGTCTGGTGCGGATGGCAAGTGAGGATATCGGGCTCGCCGATCCGCAGGCTCTGGTCATCTGCAATGCGGCCAAGGATGCCTATGACTATCTCGGTTCACCCGAGGGCGAACTCGCCCTGGCGCAGGCCTGCGTCTATCTGGCGACAGCTCCCAAATCGAACGCGGTCTATACGGCGTTTGCTGCGGCCATGCGCACGGCCAAGGAAAACGGCTCGCTTGTGCCGCCCAAGCATATTCTGAATGCGCCGACCAAGCTGATGAAGGGTGAGGGCTACGGCAAGGGGTATGCCTACGACCACGACCAGCCGGATGCATTTTCCGGGCAGAACTATTTTCCCGACGCGCTTGGCCGCCAGACCTTTTACAATCCGCCCGAGCGCGGCTTCGAACGCGAAATCCGCAAACGGATCGAATACTGGAACCGGCTGAGGGTCGAGCGCGGCGAATAGCGCGCGCCTGGCGTCTGCACGTCCGACTGGAATCAAGAAAAAGGCCGCTTCATCGGAAGCGGCCTTTTTATCGGGTTGATCATCTTCAGGCTTACGCGGCTTCCGGCGGCTTGCGCGGGAAGGGCGTGACGTTTGCCGTGTCATCATCCAGCTTCAGGCCACCGGCCTTGAGCAGCGCCGTGAAGCGGCCGTTCTGATGTGCCAGCTCGTCAAAGCTGCCGGACTCGACGATCTCACCGTGATCCATGAAGAGCACGATGTCAGCGTCGCGAACCGTCGACAGGCGGTGGGCGATGATGAAGGTCGTGCGGTTCTGGCACAGCTTGTCGACCGCCGCCTTGACGCGTGCCTCGGTTTCGACGTCAAGCGCACTGGTTGCCTCATCGAGAACGAGGATCGGTGCGTCCTTCAGGATGGCGCGGGCAATGGCAACACGCTGGCGTTCACCGCCGGAAAGCTGCGAACCGCGTTCACCAACCATCGTGTCGAAACCGGCTGACTTCGACAGGATGAAGTCGCTGGCATCGGCTGCTGCCGCCGCTGCCGCAACATCCTCGTCCGAAGCCTTCGGACGGCCGACGCGGATGTTTTCCTCGATGCTGCGGTTGAACATGCCTGCATCCTGAAACACCGTGGCGATTGCATTGCGCAACGAGCGGCGGCTGATCGTGCGGGTATCGATGCCATCGACAAGCACACGGCCTTCCTTGGGATCGTAGACGCGCTGCAGAACGTTGATCAGCGTCGTCTTGCCTGCGCCTGTCGGACCGACGATGGCGACCGTCTGGCCGGCTTTCGCCTTGAACGATACATTCTTCAGGCCCTGTGTGGACTTGGCAAATTCGAACGACACGTTCTGGAATTCGACTTCGCCGCTGATGTTGTCGAGGTCATGCACGGCCTTCGGTTCGGCCTGGTAGGCAGCGGAATCTTCCATTTCGTAGAAGTCTTCCAGCTTGGCGCGGGCAGCAAAGATCTGGTTCACAAAGGCGCTGAGCTGATCGAGACGGCCGATGAGCAGGGCGGCGAAGCCGGTGAAGGCAACAACCTGGCCGACATTCATCTGGTTGTGCATGACGAAATAGGAGCCGAGGAACAGGATGACGACCATCGAAATGATGGACGCCATGCGGTTGATACCGGCAGCCAGGGCCCACCAGTTGAGAACCGGATACTGCGAATCCAGCAACTGCTTTGTATAGGACTGCAAGGCACGGGTTTCTTCGTCGATGCGGTTATAGCTCTGCAGGACGGAGATATTGCCCATGGAGTCGGTCACGTGGCTGAATGCCTTGATATGATGACGCTCGACCTGAGCCTGACCGTCCTTGGTCTTGGCTGTGACAACACGGCTGACGATGACATAGATGACGCCAAGCACGGCCAGAACCGAAGCGAGGCGCCAATCCTGGGCCAAAGCCAGCGGAACAAGCCCGACCAGAGCAACGGTGGTGGCAAGGTGCGTGCGCATGAATTCAAGCCAGAGGCTGAACAGGGTTTCAATCGCGCGCAGAAGGGTGTGCATGGCGTTGGATGTGCCGCGCTGATGATGCCAGGCGAGCGGCATGCTGATCACGCGGTTGTACGATTCCGTCAGCACCGACAGTTTGCGGCGATGCGCAAGCCGGTCCGCTTCACGCGAAACCAGAACGTTGGCGACGATATGGAACAAACCAACACCAGCCAGCTGGCTCAGAGGCGGCCATATGGCTGTCTTGGTCGAGATAGCCTGAATGACGCGGCCCACAAGTACGGGCTCAAACAGCATGGTCAGGGCCAACGCAACGTTGACCAGGCAGATAAACGTGGTTGCACGCTTTTCCGCCCCAAGATATTGGAGAGATTTCCAATAGATCTGTATCAATGACACTTTGCCACTCCGCTCGTTATGCCCGCTTCTGCGCACATTCCTCAATTTTTGACTCTGCATGAGGTGCTTGTGCGCTGCAATATTCAATGCTCTAAAGTTGTGTCAGTTCCGCGTCTGTTCAAGGAACATTTTTCTACGTTTGTTAACGTCCCGTGATGAGTCAAATATTTGACTTCATAGAATAAACTGCCGGAGGTGAGGCAAAGTGAACGCAATATTACTGGTTGCATCAGGCGGAGCTATCGGTTCGGTTGCCCGATATCTCGTCGGCGTGCTGATGACCCGGATTTTTGGCATGGCTTTTCCCTGGGGAACGCTGACCGTGAATGTGGCCGGCGGATTGCTGATGGGCCTGTTCATTGAGCTTCTGGCCCGGCGTTTCAACGGTTCCACCGAGCTGCGCCTGTTTGTTGCGGTTGGCATTATGGGCGGCTTCACCACCTTTTCCTCGTTCTCGCTCGACGTTGCGCTGCTGTGGAACCGCGGAGAAGCACTTTTCACGCTGCTTTATGTGCTTGCGAGCGTCATCTTGAGCATTGGGGCGTTGTTTTTCGGATTATGGCTCGCAAGAGCGGTCGCTTAGTGCTAAGCGCATGCCTGATTAGACAAGGTATGACTTATGGCAGTGGTAGAGCAGAAGACAGTTGACACCGGCGAAGCGGAAATGCGCCTCGACCGATGGTTCAAGGTACATTATCCGGGATTGGGCTTCGGACACCTGCAGAAATTGCTGCGGTCCGGGCAGATCCGGGTGGATGGCTCGCGCGCCAAGTCCGATACGCGGCTACAGGCTGGCCAGACCGTGCGCATTCCGCCATTGCAGGTGGACGCCAAGGCTGAAGGCCAGCATCTGACCGGCAAGAGCATTCGCGGCCGGGAAGATGGTGACGTCCTCTCCCAGATGCTGCTCTACGAAGATCCCAAGGTTTTCGTGTTCAACAAGCCGGCTGGCCTGGCGGTGCAGGGCGGTTCCGGCGTCAATCGCCATGTGGACGACATGCTGGAAGCCTGGCGCAACAAGAAGGGTGAAAAACCCCGGCTTGTGCACCGGCTTGACCGTGATACGTCGGGCGTTCTCGTGGTTGCGCGCACGCGCGGTGCCGCGCAGGCTTTGACCGCGGCGTTCCGCGAGCGCGAAACCAAGAAAACCTACTGGGCACTGGTCAAGGGTATTCCACGCAAGCGCGAGGACAAGATCACGACCTGGCTGGTCAAGGAAACAACGCCCGATGGCGACCGGATGCGCGTTGCCCAGCACGGGGAGCCGGACTCCGATCACGCGGTTTCCTATTACCGGGTCATCGAATCCGCCGGGCAGGTGCTGACCTGGCTGGAAATGGAGCCCTATACGGGCCGTACGCATCAGTTGCGCGTCCATGCCGCTCATATCGGCTGCCCGATCATCGGCGATCCCAAATATTTCGAGGCCGACACTAACTGGTCTTTCCCCGGTGGTATCCAGAACCGCCTGCACCTGCACGCGCGCCGTATCCGCATTCCCAATCCGTCGGGCGGGATCATCGATGTCACGGCACCACTGCCACCGCATATGGTGCAGACGTGGAACCTTCTGGGTCTCGACGAAAGTGACGGCGACGAAGAGAATTAGAACAGGCCGATTGCAAGGTGTGGCTGTCGGTCGGGAAAATCGGCGGTTGCAGCAATCCGGCAAGGCTTACGGACGATGACGATGAACAATGATCTTTTCAACATGGACACGCCGGACGGTCCGTCGGATGCAGATCCGGTGCGCCGGGCGCAGGTCCAGTCGAACCTGCCGTTTCCCAAACGGTTCTACAACGCAGTAGCGGTTGCGGAGCGGGATGGTCAGTTTGCCGTTGAACTGGATGGCAAACGCGTCAAGACGCCGGCACGGCAGGATCTGCTGCTGCCAAACCGCGCTTTGGCGCAGATGATTGCCGATGAATTTGCGGCGCAGGACAAGGATATCGTCCCGGCGCGCATGCCTGCCACCCGTCTGGCCAACACGGCGATCGATGGCATTGTCAGCGATCCCCAGGTCGTGTTGGAGGACGTGCTGCGTTTCGCCTCCTCGGACATGCTGTGCTACCGCGCGGGTTCGCCCGAACGGCTGGTCAAGCGCCAGACGGAACTCTGGGATCCCATTGTCGATTGGGCTGCCTCCGATCTCGGCGCACGTTTCGTCCTTGCCGAGGGCGTCATGCATGTGGAACAGCCGCGCGAGACGCTTGCCGCGCTCGGCGTGCATCTCGGGCAATTCAGGGATGCCTTTACCGTTGCCGCCCTGCACACGATCACGACTCTGACCGGATCGGCCATTCTGGCGCTTGCCGTGGCAAAGGGCCGTATCACCGGCGATGAAGCCTGGATGCTGGCGCATGTCGATGAAGACTGGACCATCGAGCAGTGGGGCGAAGATGCGGAAGCATCAGCCCGGCGGGCTTTGCGTGAGCGCGAGATGGTTGCCGCCGTGAAGGTGCTTCAGGCGCTCTCCGGCTCTTAATCAAAGAAGCCGAATTTTTATCCAAGATCTATCAGAACTTTCCCGTATCGCGTTGATTCAACTGTACGTTTATTGCTTTCACCAAAACTGAGCGCAATAATTTCAATACAGGGTTTCAAGGGCGAAGCAGCAAGTACTGAGCAAGCAGTGCATCGAGAAGACGGGCCTCTCGACCATGGCAATGGCCTTGCCTTTGAACTTGGAGGTGAAGCGATGTGGTTTAAACCGCTTGTCATCACCCTGGAAATGAAAAGAACCCGGACAGGCTTGCAAATCTTGCTCCGGGTTCGATTCATCATCTAGGAAGAGGGAGGCGGGCGAAAGCTCGCCTCTCACTCCAAGGCAAATATATCATTCTTCCGCGAATTTTAAAGACCATACCTTGGTCTAATGAAAAACCCCGGGCATGCCCGGGGTTTCCCTGTCGACAGACCGGTCCCGTCAGACCGAGTAGTACATGTCGTATTCGACGGGATGCGGGGTCATTTCGTAGCGCATCACTTCGGCCATCTTCAGCTCGATGAAGCTGTCGATCTGGTCATCGTCGAACACGCCGCCGGCCTTGAGGAAGCCGCGATCCTTGTCGAGGCTCTGGAGCGCTTCACGCAGCGAACCGCAGACGGTCGGGATCTTCTTGAGTTCCTTGGCAGGAAGATCATAGAGATCCTTGTCCATCGGCTGGCCGGGATGGATCTTGTTCTTGATGCCGTCGAGACCGGCCATCAGCATCGCGGCAAAGCCGAGATAGGGGTTGGCTGTCGGATCCGGGAAGCGGATTTCAACGCGCTTCGACTTCGGCGAGGAGCCGAACGGAATACGGCAGGACGCCGAACGGTTGCGGGCGGAGTAGGCCAGCAGTACCGGAGCTTCGTAACCTGGGACCAGACGCTTGTAGGAGTTGGTCGACGGGTTGGTGAAGGCATTGATGGCCTTGGCATGCTTGATGATGCCGCCGATGAAGAACAGGCAGTTTTCCGACAGACCGGCATATTCATTGCCGGCGAAGGTTGGCTTGCCATCCTTCCAGATGGACATGTGCACGTGCATGCCCGAGCCGTTGTCACCAAAAATCGGCTTCGGCATGAAGGTGGCTGTCTTGCCATAGGCATTGGCAACCTGATGCACGACGTACTTGTAGATCAGCATCTTGTCGGCGTTGCGGGTGAGGGCGTCGAACTTGATGCCCAGCTCATGCTGTGCTGCCGCCACTTCGTGGTGATGCTTTTCAACGCGAACGCCCATTTCGGTCAGAACCGTGAGCATTTCCGAGCGCATGTCCTGGCAGGAATCGACCGGAGGAACCGGGAAATAACCGCCCTTGACGCGCGGGCGGTGGCCAAGGTTGCCGGTTTCGTAGTCGGTGTCGTCGTTGGACGGCAGTTCGGTGGAGTCGAGCTTGAAGCCCGTGTTGTACGGATCGGCCTTGTACTTCACGTCGTCGAAGACGAAGAATTCAGCTTCCGGGCCAACGAAGATGGTGTCGCCGACGCCTTCCGCCTTCATGTAGGCTTCGGCTTTCTTGGCGGTGCCGCGCGGGTCGCGGTTGTAGGCTTCACCGGAGATCGGGTCGAGAATGTCGCAGAGAATGACCATGGTCGACTGCGCGAAGAACGGGTCCATGTGCACCGTGTCGGTGTCAGGCATGAGAACCATGTCGGATTCGTTGATGGCCTTCCAGCCGGCAATGGAGGAACCATCGAACATGACGCCATCGGCAAACATGTCTTCGTCGACTTCGGCGACGTCCATCGTCACGTGCTGCAGCTTGCCCTTCGGATCCGTGAAGCGAAGGTCAAGGAATTTTACATCATTGTCTTTGATCTGTTTGAGAATGTCTTTTGCAGTCGTCATGTCAATTTTCCTTGTTCAGCGACGATGATAGCGGATGGGCCGGTGCGGGAGCACCGGCAATGGGATAGCAGGACTAGATGGCGTCGATACCGGATTCACCGGTACGGATGCGCACGACTTCCTCGATGTTGGAAACGAATATCTTTCCATCGCCGATACGGCCGGTCTGTGCGGCCTTGCGGATCGCCTCGATGGCTGCTTCGACAGACTCGTCGCCCAGAACGATCTCGACTTTCACCTTTGGCAGGAAGTCGACGACATATTCAGCGCCGCGATACAGTTCCGTATGGCCTTTCTGGCGGCCAAAACCCTTGGCTTCCGTCACGGTAATGCCCTGAAGCCCCACTTCCTGCAGTGCCTCTTTCACCTCATCCAGCTTGAATGGTTTGATGATGGCTTCAATTTTCTTCATCAGAGAATAAACTCCCTATGTATGGCGAGCGGACCTCTTGCCCGCTTGCACAACAAAAAGCAGGAAGCATGCCAAGTCGACCCCTAAAGCGAATTTATTCGAGGAATGGGATTTTACCGATGACAGAGCGGGGAGTTTTCTGAACTCCCTGCCATTTAGCCACGGCAACAAACATTCAGAAAAAGGCAGCTATGATTAAATTATAATCAATCTGCCTGTTTTTTATGCTGCATGGCCTTCGACTTGACTTGCCAATCGTCAGAGACGGTCCTTCAGCGCCTGGGCTGCCTGCGGCGCGCGCACTTTGCCCTCATGGATGAAATAGGCAAAAACATCGCGTGGCTGCTTGTCCGGTTTGACCAAGGGAGCGGCTAGCGGCAGGTCATCCGGCGCATCGCCCTTTGCCCAAAGTTTAACCCGCTTTGCCCACTGATCGAGCTCCTTGGCGGGATAGGCGGTCTCGACGGCATCGTCGCCCTTCTGCAGGCGGGCATAGACGAAATCGGCAGTCACATCGGCGATCTCGGGGTAGTCGAAATGATGGGCATAGACCACGGCGACATTTTTCTGGCGCAGGAGCGCGATGAAATCGGGATCGATGAACGAGGGATGGCGCACCTCGACCGCGTGACGCAGGGCAATACCGCCTTCCTTCTCCGGCAGGAGATCAAGGAAGGCGCCAAAATCTTCGGCATCGAATTTCTTGGTCGGGGCAAACTGCCAGAGCAGCGGTCCGAGCCGGTCGGCAAGTTCGGCGATGCCGGACTTGATGAAACGTTCCATCGACTCGCCAGCCTCCGCCAGAACACGGCGATTGGTGACGAACCGGTTGCCCTTGACCGAAAAAATAAAACCGTTCGGCACCGAGCTTGCCCATTTGGCAAAGGTTTCCGGCTTCTGGGTGCCGTAATAGGTGCTGTTGATCTCGATCGTGCTCAGGTGCTGCCCGGCATACTCGAGCTCCTTGGCCTTCGACAGGCCCTTGGGATAGAACGTGCCGCGCCAGGGTTCGAAAATCCAGCCGCCGATACCTGTTCTGATCGTTCCGCTTGCGGTCATGATGGTGTCCTCCCGTCAATCCGTATTCATTCAAACCGGCCCATAAACAAAACCCGCCGTTTCCGGCGGGTTTGTCTGTTATTCCGCCGCCGCCTGGGCGCGATTGCCGGGTCGCCGTTGCAGCAATTCCTTCAGGAACCTGCCGGTATAGGAGCGCGGCTCGGCCACGATATCCTCGGGACGCCCGACCGCAACGATCTCGCCGCCGCCATCACCGCCTTCGGGGCCAAGATCGATGACCCAGTCCGCCGTCTTGATGACTTCGAGATTGTGCTCGATCACCACCACGGTATTGCCCTGGTCGACGAGCTCATGCAGCACTTCAAGAAGCTTGGCCACATCGTGGAAATGCAAGCCGGTTGTCGGCTCGTCGAGGATGTAGAGCGTGCGTCCGGTTGCCTTGCGCGACAATTCCTTGGCGAGCTTGATGCGCTGGGCCTCGCCGCCGGACAGCGTGTTGGCCTGCTGGCCGACATGGATGTAGCCAAGGCCGACTTTTGCCAGCGTCTGCAGTTTGTCGCGCACGGCGGGAACGGCAGCGAAGAACTCCGCGCCTTCCTCGACCGTCATGTCGAGCACATCGGCAATCGATTTGCCCTTGAACAGCACTTCCAGTGTTTCGCGGTTGTAGCGCTTGCCGTGGCACACGTCACAGGTGACATAGACATCGGGCAGGAAGTGCATCTCGATCTTGATCACGCCATCGCCCTGGCAGGCCTCGCAGCGGCCGCCCTTGACGTTGAACGAGAACCGGCCCGGCTGATAGCCGCGCGCCTTGGCCTCGGGCAGACCGGCAAACCAGTCGCGGATCGGGGTGAAGGCGCCGGTATAGGTAGCCGGATTGGAACGCGGCGTGCGGCCGATTGGCGACTGGTCGATATCGATGACCTTGTCGAGGAATTCCAGGCCGTCGATCCGGTCGTGGTCTGCCGGTTGCTCGCGCGACCCCATGATGCGGCGCGACGCCGACTTGAACAGGGTTTCGATCAGGAAGGTGGATTTGCCGCCGCCGGAAACACCGGTCACGGCCGTAAACGTGCCAAGCGGAATTTCCGCCGACACATTCTTCAGGTTGTTGCCGCGCGCGCCGACAATCTTGATGCGCTTCTTGTTCAGCTTGCGCCGTTCGGACGGCACGGCGACCTCGATGGCGCCGGACAGATATTTGCCGGTCAGCGACTTCGGGCTTGCCATGATATCGGCTGGCGTCCCGGAAGCGATGATTTCACCGCCATGGATACCGGCAGCCGGCCCGATATCGACGACATAGTCGGCGGTGAGGATCGCGTCCTCGTCGTGTTCGACCACGATCACCGTGTTGCCGAGATCGCGCAGATGCCGTAACGTCTTCAGAAGCTGCTCGTTATCGCGCTGATGCAGGCCGATGGACGGCTCATCCAGGACGTAGAGCACGCCGGTCAACCCGGAGCCGATCTGCGACGCCAGCCGGATGCGCTGGCTCTCGCCGCCCGACAGCGTGCCGGAATTGCGCGACAGGGCGAGGTAATCCAAGCCGACATCGTTCAAAAAGCGCAGGCGCTCGCGGATTTCCTTGAGGATGCGCGCCGCGATTTCCGTCTGCTTGTCGTTGAAACTCTTGTCGATGTCACTGAACCAGGCATCCGCATGCCGGATCGACTTTTCCGTGATCTGGCCGATATGCAGGCCGCCGATCTTCACCGCCAGCGCTTCCGGCTTCAGGCGATAGCCGCCGCAGGCCGGGCAGGGCGTGCCGGACATGAAGCGCTCGATTTCCTCGCGCGACCAGGCCGAATCCGTTTCCTTCCAGCGGCGCTCCAGATTGGGAATGACACCTTCGAAGGGCTTTGTCGTCTTGTAGGAGCGCAAGCCGTCATCATAGGAAAAATGCACCTCGCGGCTGCCGGTGCCGTATAGAATGGCCTTTTGCGCGTCTTCATTGATGTCGCGCCAGCGGTCGCCCAGCTTGAAGCCGTAGCTGCTGCCCAGGGCGTCCAATGTCTGGTTGTAATAGGGCGAGCTCGACTTCGACCACGGGGCAATGGCGCCATTCTTCAGCGTCAGGCTTTCATCAGGCACGATCAGGTTGGGATCGATGGCCTTCTGGGTGCCGAGACCATCGCAGGTCGGACAGGCGCCGAACGGATTGTTGAACGAGAACAGGCGCGGTTCGATTTCGGCAATGGTGAAGCCGGAAACCGGGCAGGCAAACTTTTCCGAGAACATCAAACGCTCGTGCGTCTCGTTCTTGGATTTGTTGGCGGATTCCCCGGACGTCTCGTCGGCGGGCAGCGGCTTGTCGGCGAACTCCGCCAGGGCGATGCCGTCGGCGAGTTTGAGCGCGGTTTCAAGGCTGTCCGCCAGACGTGCGGAGATGTCCGGGCCGACGACGCGGTCGACGACCACATCGATGTCGTGCTTGTATTTCTTGTCGAGGGCCGGAACGTCGGCGATCTCGTAGAATATCCCGTCGACCTTCACGCGCTGGAAGCCGCGCTTCTGCAGATCGGCCAGTTCCTTGCGGTATTCGCCCTTGCGGCCGCGCACGATGGGAGCGAGGATGAACAGGCGGGTGCCTTCATCCTGTGCCAGAACACGGTCCACCATCTGGCTGACGGTCTGGCTTTCAATCGGCAGGCCGGTTGCCGGTGAATAGGGGATGCCGACGCGCGCATAGAGCAGGCGCAGATAATCGTAGATTTCCGTGACGGTGCCGACGGTGGAGCGCGGGTTGCGGCTCGTCGTCTTCTGCTCGATGGAGATGGCCGGAGACAGGCCGTCGATCTGGTCAACATCGGGCTTCTGCATCATCTCCAGAAACTGCCGGGCATAGGCCGACAGGCTCTCGACATAACGCCGCTGGCCTTCCGCATAGATGGTATCGAAGGCAAGCGAAGATTTGCCCGATCCCGACAGGCCCGTCATGACAATCAGCTTGTCGCGCGGCAGATCGAGGTCGATGTTCTTCAAATTGTGTTCGCGGGCACCACGAATGGATATAAATTTCTGATCGCTCATGACTGTCACGCCGTTATGGGGGAGGAACTGGCTCGCTGGCCGGAGTCTTTCCCTTATTTAGAAAGTTTCCAGCAGATTGCGAGGCCGTACCTGGGTTGGAATCACCATAGCCATGTTGACATCCATAGAGCAAGTGATAGAACAAAAAAAGAACAAATATTGCGGGCAGGGTAAAACCGGCGTAAAATCCGGGAGTTCCATGCCTGACAAGCCAGACTGATACGGGATAAGGGCAGTGAACGGATAGGTGCGCGTGCAAGCCTACTGACAGATTTGTCAGGAGAGTGTCAGTTGCCACTGAATTGTCAGGAGGTTGGCGGCATTGAAGGTCGAGGCGAGCAGTATTTTGTGGATAGAGCCAGACAGTTGCCCGCGCAATGAGCGGCTTCTGTATGATGGCGCCAAATCGAAAAGCTAATTTTGTGGAGTATTTTTATGGCTGGCAGTGTCAACAAGGTAATTTTGGTCGGTAATCTTGGCGCTGATCCGGAAGTCCGGCGTCTCGGTTCAGGCGATCCGGTGGTCAATCTGCGCATTGCCACCTCGGAAAGCTGGCGCGACAAGAACAGCGGCGAGCGCAAGGAAAAGACCGAATGGCACAGCGTCGTCATTTTCAACGACAACCTGGCCAAGGTGGCTGAACAGTACCTCAAGAAGGGCATGAAGGTTTATCTGGAAGGCGCGCTGCAGACCCGCAAGTGGCAGGACCAGACCGGCAATGACCGCTATTCGACGGAAATCGTCCTGCAGAAATTCCGTGGTGAATTACAGATGCTCGATTCACGTGGCGAGGGTGCCGGTTCTGGCGGCGGCCGCTCGTTCGACAATTCGAGCCGGGGCCAGGTCTCCGACAATGGCGATTATGGTTCGGATTTCGGCCGTTCCAGCGCTTCGCCGTCCAGCGGCGGCAGCAATGCAGGTGGCAATTTCTCGCGTGACCTCGACGACGAGATCCCGTTCTGAGCCTGTTCTGTAAGCCTTTACCGGTTTGATCATGCTTGTTGATCTGGGCGTGTATGCCGGATTGTTCGCGGCCGCTTTTGCGGCCGCAACCATTTTGCCGATGCAGTCGGAGGCGTTGCTTGCCGGACTGCTGCTCTCGCATTCCTATCCAGCCGTCGCATTGATCGCCGTTGCCAGCGTGGGCAATGTCCTCGGCTCGGTGGTCAATTGGCTGCTCGGGCGCGGGATCGATCAGTTCCGCCACAGCAAATGGTTCCCGGCGAGCGAGGCGCAGCTCGACCGTGCCACGGGCTGGTACCAGCGCTATGGCAAGTGGACCCTGCTGTTGAGCTGGGCACCCGTGATCGGCGATCCGCTGACGCTGATTGCCGGGGTGTTGCGCGAGCCGCTCTGGAGTTTTGTGCTCTTGGTCTCCATTGCCAAGACTGTGCGGTATCTCGTTGTATTCGCACTTGTATCCGGCTGGTAGCGCCGGTGCTAGGGGTGCATCCTGGCGCCCTTGGTGATCTTGTCGACGATCTTCTTCTCCGCGTGCAGCGCAATGCCGACAACCCTCGCATCATCCGGTGCAAACCGGGCAAACACGGCGCGATTGGCCTGATCATATCCGGTTGAAAACATCTCCTCGATATACAGGCAGGATTTGACCTCGCGTTCGAGCGAGCGGCGGTGGATGGCCGACAGGGTTGCCTGATCCGCCGTGAGCACGATCATCGGCTGGATGGGCAAGGGATGATAATGATGGCCGGCCCGATCCATATAGGGGGCGCCGATCAATCCGGGGGACTGGGCGACAACGCCGCTTGCCAGGAACGACGAAACGTTGAGTTTCTGCCATGTCGCAAGATCGTCACGCACGACAATTGTAATTTTCGTATCAAACACCAAATCTAGGTCTCCATTCATGGATCGAGTCTGCCGGATGCCGGGTGAAAATCTAAAAGAGGAAGTGCTGCGCGGTCTTGGACGTTTGTGCGAGCGTCCGGCGCACGATGCCATCCTGTCGGCGCCATCCAATCCGGGTGTCGAGCGCATGGAAGCGCGCTTCACCGGCGATGCCTTCGAACCGCACCGGCACGATACCTATGCCATCGGCGTAACGCTGCACGGCGTTCAGACATTCCGCTATCGCGGGGAAAAGCGGCAAAGCCTTCCCGGCAACATCATGGTCCTGCATCCCGACGAGGTGCATGATGGCGGGGCAGGCACCGAGGACGGCCTGCGTTACCGGATGATCTATCTCGAGCCGGCGCTGGCCATCGCGGCGCTTGGCGGCAATCATGGTGCGCTGCCTTTCGTGCGGGAGCCGGTCTTTTCCGATGCGCCGCTTGTCTCGGCCATATCCGCCGCGTTCGGCAATCCCGATGCGGAAATGGATGAACTGCTGGTAGATGACATCGTATCGCGGCTGACGCTGGGATTGGCGCGCCACGCGAAGCAGCCGTTGAAACCGATGGGCAGACCTGCAGTGCGGCAGGCGGGCATGGCCCGCGACTATCTTGCGGACAATGCCCTGCGGCTGGTGCGCTCGCGGGAGCTGGAGGCCGTCAGCGGCCTTGACCGTTATGCGCTGTCGCGGCACTTCCGCGCCCTCTATGCCACGAGCCCGCATCGCTTCCTGCTGATGCGCCGCCTGCAGCGCGCGAAGGATCTGATGAAACTGGGCGTACCACTGGCGGAAATCGCGGTGGAAACCGGATTCACCGACCAAAGCCATCTCAACCGGCAGTTCAAGAAAGCTTATGGCATCACGCCAGGCCGGTGGGCCGCGTTGACCACCGCAAGCCGTGATGTTTGACCTTTCCACCCGAGGTCTGATACGTGTTGTGCAGTGCACAAGGAGCCTGTCATGACAGACACCGCAACGCCCCTCAACACCCCGCACCGGGTGGTCATCGTCGGAGCCGGATTCGGCGGGCTGGAAGCCGCCAATTCCCTGCGCAATGCGGATGTCGCCGTCACCGTGGTCGACCAGCGCAATCACCATCTTTTCCAGCCGCTGCTCTATCAGGTCGCCACATCGACGCTGGCGACCTCGGAAATTGCCTGGCCTATCCGGCATCTCCTGCGCAAATACAGCAATATCAAGACATTGCTTGGAACTGTTGAAAGCGTGGATACGGCTGCATGCACCATTTCGACCGCCGATGGCGAGGTCATCCCCTATGACACGCTGGTGCTGGCGACAGGAGCCCGCCATGCCTATTTCGGCCATGACGACTGGGAGCCCTTTGCGCCGGGATTGAAGACGCTTGAAGATGCCACGACGATCCGCAGGCGTATTCTGACCGCCTTTGAAAAGGCCGAACGCGAGCCCGATCCGGCGCGCCGGGCGGCATTGCTGACCTTCGTCATCATCGGCGCCGGGCCGACGGGTGTGGAAATCGCCGGAACGATTGCCGATCTGGCAAGGGATACGCTGAAAGGTGAATTCCGGGTGATTGATCCCGCCACGGCGCGGGTGATCCTGATCGAAGGCGGGGAGCGCGTGCTTGGCGCCTTCGCGCCTGACCTTTCCGCCTATGCGCAGCGGGCGCTCGAAAAGCTCGGCGTGCAGGTGCATCTGGGCAATCCGGTGACAAGCTGCACCGCGGATGGCGTGGAATATGCCGGGCAATTTGTCGGCGCGGCGACGATCATCTGGGCCGCGGGTGTCCAAGCCTCTCCGGCGGCAAAATGGCTCGACGTACCAGCGGACCGGGCAGGGCGTGTTGCCGTCAACGACGATCTGACCGCTCCGGGGCATCCGGATATCTTTGTCATCGGCGATACGGCAACGGTCAAAAATGGCGGCAAGGGCATGGTTCCCGGCATTGCGCCAGCTGCCAAGCAGCAGGGAATCCATGTGGCAAAAACCATCAGGGCGCGATTGGCCGGCGATGCCGCGCCAAAGCCTTTCCGCTATCGCCATGCGGGCGATCTTGCAACGATCGGCAAGCGCGCGGCGGTGACGGATTTCGGCTGGATCAAGCTCAAGGGCTATGTCGCCTGGTGGCTATGGGGACTTGCCCATATCTACTTCCTCATCGGCGTGCGCAACCGTCTCGCCGTGGCCATGAGCTGGCTGTGGATTTCCGTCAGCGGCACGCGCAGCGCCCGCCTGATCACGCAGAAGGATGCCGCGGAGGAAGATCACCTGAAATGATTCATGTCGTGATGAAGGTCTTGATGCCGTCCGCCACGAATTGCACTGCCAATGCCGCCAGGATGACCCCCAGAAGGCGTGTCAGGATCGAGCGGCCTGTTTCACCCAGAAAGCGGTCGACGCGCTCAGCGAGGAAAAACACGACATAGGATGCGGCGATGCAGATCAGGATGATGCCGATCAGCGCCAGCCGCGATGTCGGCTCGGACAAGGTGCCGGCCAGCAGGATGGTCGCGGAGATAGCGCCGGGGCCGGCGATCAGCGGAATGGCGAGCGGAAAGGCGGCGATGTTACGGATATGATCCTTGGTGATGGCAACGGTGGCGCTCTTCTCGTGCCGCTCCTGGCGTTTTTCGAAAATCATCTCGAAGGCGATCCAGAACAGGAGCAGGCCGCCGGCAATGCGGAAGGCGCCGATGGTGATGCCGAACAGCGCCAGGATCTGTGCGCCCGCTATGGCGAAGATCGTCAGCACGACAAAGGCGGTGATGCTGGCGCGCAGGGCAACCTGGCCGCGCTCCTTGCGATTCATGCCCCTGGTCAGCGCCAGAAACAGCGGCGCCAGTCCCGGTGGATCGATCGTCACCATGAGGGTAACGAGCGCATTGAGCAGGGTGTCATAAAGCGCCACGATTTTGCTTTTCTTCTCTGATTGAAGCTGAGCCAGAGTAGCGGATTCGGGGTTAAGCGTCGATAAAGTTGGGATTTTGCAACCAAGTTTTTCACCGATTGAAATGAACTGTTGTATCCTATTGAAAACAAAGGGTTTTCATCTGTGTACTGTGGTGCCACCGGTTGGCTTTTACGTTGAAAAGCCGCTATAAGATGAAGATTGATTCTATACGAAAGATGAGTGCCTCGTGTCTGAACTAACCCCACCATCCGGCCCAGAAGACGATAAACCAGGCGGAAATTTCGGCATTGAGCCAATTTCCATTATCGAGGAGATGCAAAGCTCCTATCTCTCCTATGCCATGAGCGTGATTGTCAGCCGCGCACTGCCTGACGTGCGTGATGGTCTGAAGCCGGTGCACCGGCGTATCCTGCATGCGATGAACGAAATGGGCCTATCCTGGAACAGATCCTACCGTAAATCCGCCGGTGTGGTCGGTGAGGTCATGGGTAAATACCATCCCCACGGCGACGCCTCGATCTACGATGCTTTGGTGCGCATGGCGCAGGACTGGTCGCTGCGCGATCCGCTGGTCGACGGGCAGGGCAATTTCGGCTCCATCGATGGCGATTCCCCGGCGGCGATGCGTTACACCGAGTGCCGTCTCGAAAAAGTGACGGAATCCCTGCTTGAGGATATCGACAAGGAAACGGTCGATTTCCAGGACAATTATGACGGCCGTGAGCAGGAGCCGGTGGTTCTTCCCGCCCGTTTCCCCAACCTTCTGGTCAATGGCTCCGGCGGTATCGCCGTGGGTATGGCGACCAATGTTCCGCCGCACAATCTGGCTGAGGTCATCAATGGCTGTATTGCCCTGATCGACAATCCGGCCATCGACCTGGCGGAACTGATGGAAATCATTCCGGGTCCGGATTTCCCGACGGGCGGCATTGTTCTCGGCCGTTCCGGCATTCATTCCGCCTACAGCACCGGTCGCGGCTCGATTCTGATGCGCGGCAAGGTCGCCATCGAAGCCATGCGCGGCGACCGCGAAGCCATCATCATCACCGAAGTGCCCTATCAGGTGAACAAGGCGACGATGATCGAGAAGATGGCCGATCTCGTGCGTGAAAAGCGCATCGAGGGCATTTCGGACATCCGCGACGAATCCGACCGTGACGGTTACCGCGTGGTCGTCGAGCTGAAGCGCGATGCCGTTGCCGATGTCATCGTCAACCAGCTCTATCGCTTTACCCCGCTGCAATCCTCGTTCGGCGCCAATATGGTGGCGCTCAACGGCGGCAAGCCGGGCCTGCTGAACCTGATGGACATTCTGCGCGCCTTTGTCGCCTTCCGCGAGGAAGTTGTCAGCCGCCGCACGAAATTCCTGCTGCGCAAGGCGCGTGACCGCGCGCATGTGTTGGTCGGTCTGGCGATTGCCGTTGCCAATATCGATGAGATCATCGCGCTGATCCGCCAGGCGCCGGATCCGGCAACGGCGCGCGATCAGTTGATGGAACGCCGCTGGCCGGCCAACGACGTGGCACCGCTGATCACGCTGATCGCCGATCCGCGCCACACGCTCAATGACGACAACACCTACAATCTGTCGGAAGAGCAGGCACGCGCCATTCTCGATCTGCGCCTGCAGCGCCTGACCGCCCTCGGACGCGATGAAATCGCCGATGAGCTCAACAGGATCGGCGTTGAAATCAAGGATTATCTCGAAATCCTCGCATCGCGCCTGCGCATCATGACCATCGTCAAGGACGAACTTGCCGCCATCCGCGACGAGTTCGGCACGCCCCGCCGCACGGAACTGACCGATGGCGGCGCGGATATGGATGACGAGGACCTGATCGCCCGGGAAGACATGGTCGTGACCGTCAGCCATGCGGGTTACATCAAGCGCGTGCCATTGACCACCTATCGCGCGCAGCGCCGTGGCGGCAAGGGCCGCTCCGGCGTGACCATGAAGGACGAGGATTTCGTCACACGGCTGTTCGTGGCCAATACCCACACGCCGATGCTGTTCTTCTCGTCGCGCGGCATTGTCTATAAGGAAAAGGTCTGGCGCCTGCCGATCGGCACGCCGCAGTCCCGCGGCAAGGCACTGATCAACATGCTGCCGCTGGAACAGGGCGAGCGCATCACGACAATCATGCCGCTGCCCGAAGACGAGGCAAGCTGGACCAATCTCGACGTCATGTTTGCCACGACGCGCGGCACCGTGCGCCGCAACAAGCTCTCTGACTTCGTTCAGGTCAATCGCAACGGCAAGATTGCGATGAAGCTGGAAGAAGAGGGCGATGAAATCCTCGGCGTCGATACCTGTGACGAGTTTGACGATGTGCTTTTGACCGCTGCCGGCGGCCAGTGCATCCGTTTCCCCGTCACTGACGTACGCGTCTTTGCCGGCCGTAACTCCATCGGTGTCCGTGGTATCACACTGGCCAAGGGGGATACGCTTATCTCGATGGCAATTCTCGCCCACGTGGATGCAAGCCCGGCTGAACGCTCCGCTTATCTCAAGCAGGCAGCGGCTGACCGGCGTGCACAGGGTGCGGATGACGTTGAGGAAGTGGCACTGGTGGGCGAAGAAGCCACGGAAGTGGCTGATCTCAATGCCGAGCGTTATGCCGAATTGCGCGACCGCGAGCAGACGGTTCTGACCGTCAGTGAGTTCGGTTATGGCAAGCGGTCGTCATCCTACGAATTCCGTGTCTCGGGACGTGGCGGCAAGGGTATTCGCGCAACGGATACATCGAAGACCGATGAAATCGGCAAGCTTGTGTCGCTGTTCCCGGTCGAGGCCTCGGATCAGATCCTGCTCGTCTCTGACCGCGGTCAGCTGATCCGCGTTCCGGTTAACGGCATTCGCATCGCCGGACGCTCCACAAAGGGCGTGACGATCTTCAATACAGCCGATGGCGAGAAGGTTGTGTCGGTCGAGCGGATTTCAGAAACCGATAGCGATGACGAAGAGCTTGAGGCAGTCATTCCCGCCGAAGGCGGCGCCGAGACGGCAGGGGAAAGCGGTTCTGACGAAAGTTAGAACCGCGGATGGTCGTTCTGGCCGTTCATGGGATAAACACCGAAGCGGGATGTCTTAACTTTGGCTTCCCGCTTTTTGTTTTCTTCCAGAATCATGACGACGGCGGAAACCATCATCGCAATCATCATGCCTACACTCAGAAGTACAAACATTCATTTATCCCTTCAATCTTCAGCTTTCCTGTGATTAACAACGCAATAGGGGCCGAAAGGTTTCATTTTCTGCGTTCTTTATAGTTGGCGGGAACTGAATGCTTGCTGATGTGCCCGTTCATCTTCCGTTCATTTATCATGAAGGGAGGACTGTTTCCGGCCATTGAAAGCGCCCGATAAAACGGCTAGGAGACGGTATGACAATCGCAATCTACGCCGGATCCTTCGACCCGATCACCAATGGACACATGGATGTCCTGCAGGGCTCGTTGCGCCTTGCTGACAAGGTATTCGTGGCCATCGGCATTCATCCGGGCAAGGCGCCGCTGTTTTCCTTCGACGAGCGCGTGGACCTGATCAAACGGGTTGCTGCGGATGTTTTCGGCAAGGACAGCCAGCGGCTCGAGGTGGTGTCCTTCGATGGTCTGCTGATTGATGCCGCCCGCAAACACGGCGCTTCGCTGATGGTGCGTGGCCTGCGGGACGGCACGGATCTCGATTACGAGATGCAGATGGCCGGCATGAACGGCACGATGGCGCCGGAGCTGCAGACCGTGTTCCTGCCGGCTGATCCTTCGGTCCGCACGATTACTGCCACATTGGTCCGCCAGATTGCGGCCATGGGCGGCGACGTCCGGCATTTTGCTCCCGCTCTTGTCGCCGAGGCGCTCAGGGCCAAATTCAAATAGGGCTTTCTTCTCATCCCCATCCGTTGGAGACTTTCTGTATGTCCGTATTTCGCACTGCGCTTCTTGTAGCAGCCGTTTCTTCCCTGTCTTTTGCTGCATTGACCCCAAGCTGGGCCGATGACCAGAACACCATGACGATCAAGCTGAAGGACGGCGACGTCAAGATCGAGCTGCGTCCCGACCTTGCGCCGAAACATGTCGAGCAGATCAAGGCGCTGGCCAAGGAAGGTGCCTACAACAGTGTCGTGTTCCACCGCGTCATTCCCGGCTTCATGGCCCAGACCGGTGACGTGCAGTATGGCAATACCGAAAAGGGCTACAATCAGGCTGCCGCAGGAACCGGCGGGTCGAAGCGTCCGGACCTGCCTGCCGAGTTCTCGAAGGAACCCTTCGTGCGCGGCACCGTCGGCATGGCGCGTTCCTCCAACCCGAATTCGGCCAATTCGCAGTTTTTCATCATGTTCGACAAGGGCGCATTCCTGAACGGCCAGTATACGGTCGTCGGCAAGGTGACGAGCGGCATGGAAGCGGTCGACAAGATCAAAAAAGGCAATGAAGCGCAGAATGGCGCCGTTGAAAATCCGGACAAGATGATCAAGGTCACTGTCGGTCCGGCAAAATAATCTAACAAAGGAGATGCCGGAAATGGCTTACAAAGATCCAGAAAACACGATCCTGCTCGAAACCACCAAGGGCAATGTCGTCATCGAACTTTACCCCGATCTCGCACCCGGCCATGTCGAGCGCATCAAGGAACTGGCACGCGAAGGCGCCTATGACGGCGTCGTCTTCCACCGCGTCATCGATGGTTTCATGGCGCAGACCGGCGACGTGAAGTTCGGCAAGAAGGGCGGTTCGTCCTTCAATCCGTCGCGTGCGGGCATGGGCGGTTCGGAAAAGCCGGACCTGAAGGCAGAGTTCTCCAACGCCAATCACGGCCGCGGCGCTTGCTCGATGGCCCGTTCGCAGAACCCGAATTCGGCCAATTCCCAGTTCTTCATCTGCTTCGACGATGCGGGCTTCCTCAATCGCCAGTACACGGTTTGGGGCCAGGTCATCGAAGGCATGGACAATGTCGACAAGATCAAGCGCGGCGAGCCCGTGCAGGATCCGGATTCGATCGTTTCCATGCGCGTTGCCGCAGACGCCGAATAAGATCGCATTGACAGACCATGCGTGTTGATCTTTTCGATTTTGATCTGCCGGAAGAAAACATCGCATTGAGACCTGCAGAGCCGCGCGATTCAGCGCGGCTTTTGCTTGTGAAAGCGGACAGTTCCGGATTTGACGACAGTGCCGTTCGCAATCTCGGCGATTTTCTGCGCCCGGGTGACGCTCTTGTTTTCAATGATACCAAGGTGATACCCGCACAGCTTGAAGGGTTTCGCGAGCGCGAGGGTGTAAAGGCTCAGATCAGTGCGACGCTGCATATGCGGACGGGACCGGATCGCTGGAAAGCCTTCCTGCGCCCGGCAAAACGCATCAGGCAGGGCGAGCGGATCGATTTCGGTCACGGCAACAATGCCTGTCTGCTGGGGTCGCTGCAGGCCACAGTCGCCGAAAAGGGCGACGCGGGTGAAGTCCTGCTGGTGTTTGATTTCAGCGGCGCCGATCTTGATCAGGCCATTGCGGCGGTCGGGCATATCCCGCTGCCGCCCTATATCGCCTCCAAACGGGCGGAAGATGGCCGCGACAAGGAGGATTACCAAACCGTCTATGCCCGCGAGGAAGGTGCCGTTGCAGCACCGACTGCGGGACTGCATTTTACCCCTGATTTGCTGGACGATCTGAAAAAGCGCGGCATCGAAGAGCACTTCGTTACGCTGCATGTGGGCGCGGGCACATTCCTGCCGGTCAAGGCGGACGATACTGCAGACCACAAGATGCATGCGGAAATCGGCCATGTGGACCAGAAGACGGCGGATGCACTCAATGCCGTGAAGGCGCGGGGCGGCCGCATTGTCAGCGTCGGCACGACCTCGCTGCGTCTGCTGGAAAGCGCGACTGGCGAAGATGGCGTTATCCGGGCATGGTCGGGCCCGACGGATATTTTCATCACGCCGGGTTACAGGTTCCGGGCGGTTGACCTGCTGATGACCAATTTCCACCTGCCGAAATCGACACTGTTCATGCTGGTGTCAGCCTTCAGCGGCTTCGAGCGCATGCATGCGGCCTATGCCCATGCGATCAAAAATCACTACCGCTTCTATTCCTATGGCGATGCAAGCCTGTTATGGCGATCCGCATCATGACAGAAAATTTTGAATTCAAACTGATCGCAACCGATGGCAAGGCCCGGCGCGGTGAAATCACCATGCCGCGCGGCACTGTCCGCACGCCGGCCTTCATGCCGGTCGGCACGGCGGGCACGGTCAAGGCCATGTATATGGACCAGGTTGCCGAGCTCGGCGCCGATATCATTCTCGGCAATACCTATCACCTGATGCTGCGCCCGAGCGCCGAACGGATTGCAAAACTCGGCGGACTGCACGATTTTGCCCGCTGGCCCGGACCGATCCTGACGGATTCCGGCGGTTTCCAGGTCATGTCCCTGGCGCAACTGCGCAAGCTCGACGAAAAGGGCGTGACTTTCCGCTCGCATATCGACGGGCGTGCCCATGAGATGAGCCCGGAACGCTCGATTGAAATCCAGGGGCTGCTCGACTCCGATATCCAGATGCAGCTGGATGAATGCGTTGCCCTGCCTTCAACACCGAAAGACATCCAGCGCGCCATGGAACTGTCGCTGCGCTGGGCCGAACGCTGCAAGACGGCGTTCGGCAACCAGCCGGGGAAAGCCATGTTCGGTATCGTGCAGGGCGGCGATGTGCCGGATCTGCGCATCCGCTCGGCGCAGGCGCTGAAGGCGATGGATCTGAAGGGATATGCCGTTGGCGGCCTTGCTGTCGGCGAACCGCAGGAGGTCATGCTCGACATGCTGGATGTGACCTGTCCCGAGCTTCCGGAGGAAAAGCCGCGCTATCTGATGGGGGTGGGCACGCCCGACGACATCCTGAAATCCGTGGCGCGCGGCATCGACATGTTCGATTGCGTGATGCCGACACGGGCGGGCCGGCATGGCCTGGCCTTTACCCGCCGCGGCAAGGTCAATCTGCGCAATGCGCGCCATGCGGATGATCCGCGCCCGCTGGATGAGGAATCCTCATGCCCGGCCGCACGCGATTACAGCCGCGCCTATCTGCATCATCTGGTCAAATCGGGTGAAGCGCTGGGCGGCATGCTGCTGACATGGAACAATCTGGCCTATTACCAGCGGCATATGCAGGGTATCCGCGATGCCATCGAAGCAAAGCGCTTTGATGCTTTCAGCGCGGAAACCCAGGCTGCCTGGGCCGAGGGCGACATCAAGCCCTATGCCTGATCAGCCGGTAGCCGGCTGGGACGGCTTGTCGGGGTCGCACGGCGCGAACAGCTGACGCAGGCCGTCAATGGCCGCGATCTGGTCTTCGTGGGTGAGGGTGTCCATATCCAGCAGTTTCAAACTGCGCAAACCCTCGATGGTCAGGAACGCGATGAGGGCCATGGTCGGGTCCTCCGAGTTCTCCTTCATGCGGTCCAGCAATTGCTTGTTGTAGCGGCGGATCGGATCAATGAAGCTTGGATCATTGGCAATGGCTGCCAGAATGCCTGACGGCTCCGGCTCGTTGAGCACAAATTCAGCGCGATAGACCTCGATACAGGCCTGAACGACACTGTTCACCTTGTGGTTGCGGCGTGCTTCCTGCATGCGCAGGGATTCGTCGAATTCAGCGACGTGGTGTTCGACCAGCGCTTCCAGAAGCTTGGCTTTGGTCGGGAAGGTGTAGAGCAGGCCGCCCTTCGACAGCCCGGCGCGCCGTGCGACGGCATCAAGGGAGAGATGGACCGGACCAACCTCCATGGCAATTTCCGCAGCAGCCTGCAGAATCTTATCTTTGGTGGTGAGTGTGGCCGCCCGCATTCCGTTCCTTTTTCTACAACTTTGCGTCCATAAGGGATTCCGCTTCTATTGACTTTACCGTCCGGACGGTACAGTAAAGTGCGCGTGGCAATCAAGTCCACATCACGTTATTCTCATTTGACAGGCTAGCAACAAACTTTGCTGGCCATTGTTTTGTTGCGGAGCGGTTCCTGATGATTAAGCGCTACATTCTACCCGTGATCATTCTCATTTTGGTCGTGGTGCTTGCCGGAGGGCTGGTCTGGTTCAACTTTTTCCGCGACGGAATGATCAAGCAGTTCTTCGCGACCATGCAGCAGCCGGCGCAATCCGTCTCGACCTACACGGTCGAGCCTGCCGTCTGGACGCCGAATATCGAAGCCATCGGCACGGTCAGCGCCATTCAGGGCGTCGAGCTGGCCGTGGAAGTTGCGGGTATTGTCAAGGACATCCCGTTTACAGCCAACGATATCGTCGAGAAGGGCGCACCGCTGCTGCAGCTGGATGACGCCATCGAAAAGGCCGATATCGTCGCCGCCAAGGCGCAGGATGTGCTGAACGACCAGACATTGGCGCGTGCCCGCACCCTGAATACACGCGGTGTCGGCGCGGAATCCAATGTGGATACGGCCCAGGCCGCATCGCTGGCCAAGAAGGCTGAAATCGCCAAGCTGGAAGCTGTCATGGAGCAGAAGCTGCTCAAGGCACCGTTCAAGGGCACAGTCGGTATTCCGCGCATCGAGCTCGGCCAGTATCTGTCGCCGGGCACGGTCGTCGTTTCGCTGCAGGACCTGTCCACCATGCGTGTGGATTTCACCGTCAACGAACAGAATCTCAATCTGATCAAGATGGGCCAGTTGATCAAGCTGAGCCTTTCGGATGCCGATCAGCCCTATGAAGGCCAGATCACGGCGATCGAACCGCGCATTGATCCGTCGACGCGTCTGGTGTCGGTGCGGGCGAAAGTCGATAATCCCGAAGGCAAGTTGCGGCCCGGCCAGTTCGCGCAGGTTCGTGTCGAGCTTCCCAAGGAAGAAGGCGTATTCACCTTGCCGCAGACGGCGCTCGTCTCCAGCCTTTACGGCGACTACATCTATGTCGTTCGCCCGGCACCCGATGCAGCCAAGCCGGCAGATGCGGCAAAGCCCGCAGCGGATGCGGCCAAGCCTGCCGATGCGGCGAAGCCTGCTGCCGCCGGTGCGACTGCAGAGAAGAAAGAGCCCAAGCTTGTCGTTGCACAGGTTTTCGTCAAGCCCGGCCGCCGTTCCGGCCTTCTGGTTGAAATCACCAAGGGTCTGAAACAGGGCGATATCGTTGTGACAGCCGGTCAGAACCGCCTTAATGCCGGTTCGGTGGTCACAATCGCCAATGACGTGAACCCAGCAAATACAACCGATTCAGGACTGCCCAAGAAATGAATTTTTCAGAAGTTTTCATTCGCCGCCCCGTTCTATCGACGGTTGTCGCTTTGATGATCATTCTGCTTGGCGCGCAGGGTTTGACGAACCTTTCGATTCGCCAATACCCGAAGGTCGAGGAAACGGCCATCACCGTTACAACGGCCTATGCTGGGGCAAGTGCCGATCTTATTCAGGGATTCATCTCTGCGCCCATCGCCAATGCGGTGACCACGACGGAAAACATCGACTACGTGACGTCATCGTCGTCACCGTCGTCGAGCACCGTCACCGTTCACATGAAGCTTGGCTCCAATCCTGATGCGGCTTTGACCGAGGTCATTTCCAAGGTCAACCAGGTGCGCGGCAATCTGCCCAAGGAGGCGGACGACCCGGTCATCACCAAGGGCACGGGGCAGAATTTTGCGACGATGTACCTCGCCGTGCAGAACCCGAACATGACGAGCGAGCAGATCACCGAATATCTGCAGCGCGTCATCCAGCCGCGCATGTCGACCATTCAGGGCGTTGCCAACGCGCAGATTCTGGGCGGTCAGGTTTTCTCGATGCGCGTCTGGATCGACCCGGTCAAGATGGCGGCGCATACGACGACGGCTTCGGAAGTATTGGCTGCCATCAATCAGTCCAACTTCCTGTCGGCGCCGGGCAAGGTGCAGAACCTGTACACGGCTTCGCCGATCACGTTGAAGACCACATTGCAGACGCCAGAGGCATTCGGTGCCCTGCCGATCAAATCCGACGCCAAGAGCATCGTGCGGTTGCGCGATATCGCGCGGATCGAGCTTGGCGCGGTGAGCACGGATACGCGCGTGACCTTCAACGGCTCGAGCGGTACGTTTATCGGTATTTTCCCGACACCTTCGGCGAACCCGCTGGATATGACGGCGGCCGTGCGCAAGGAATTGCCGGCGATCCAGGCAACTCTGCCCGATGGCATGACCATGATCATGCTTTACGATTCGACGGAACAGATCAGTTCGTCGGTCGATGAAGTGTACAAGACCATCGGTGAAGCCGTGCTCATCGTTGTTCTGGTGATCCTTCTCTTCCTTGGTTCGTTCCGTTCCGTCATCATTCCGGTCGTCACGATTCCGATTTCGCTGGTCGGCGTGTGCTTCTTCCTGTTCCTGCTGGGCTATTCGATCAACCTTCTCTCCCTGCTGGCGATGGTTCTGGCCATCGGTCTCGTGGTGGACGACGCGATCGTTGTTCTGGAAAACATCCATCGCCACATCGAAGAGGGGCTGAAGCCGCTCGATGCCTCGCTCAAGGGCATGAAGGAAATCACCGGGCCGATCATCGCGATGACGATCACGCTCGCTGCCGTGTTCGCACCGCTCGGTTTTACCGCCGGTCTTACCGGGGCGCTGTTCCGCGAGTTCGCCTTTACGCTCGCCGGTGCGGTGATCATTTCCGGTGTCGCGGCTTTGACGGTTTCGCCGATGATGTGCGCGCTGCTGCTGAAACCCGGTAATCACAGCCGTTTCCAGCGCATCGTGGACAGAAGCTTCGGCTGGCTTGAAGGTGTCTATGAACGGCGCGTTGCCGGGTCGTTGGCCTTCCGGCCGGTGACATTGCTGATCGTTATCATTCTGGTGGCTTTGACAGGATTTCTGTTTACCAAAACGGCATCCGAACTGGCACCGGAAGAAGATGGCGGCTTCCTGGTCTCGCTGGTCAATGCTCCACAATATGCAACGACCGACTATACGCTGCTCTATGCCAACCAGATCGATGCGCTGACGAAGGATCTGCCGGAGCTCAAGGCCCGCTTCAACATTGCCGGCCTTGGCACGACGAATTCCGCCTTCGCCATCTGGGTCTTCAAGGATTGGTCACAGCGCACCAAGTCGCAGAAGCAGCTTCAGCAGGAACTGCAGAAGATGATTGCTCCGGTGGCGGGTGCGCAGGCCTATATCTTTGCCCTGCCGACCCTTCCGGGCAGCGGCGGCGGCTTGCCGATCTCCGTGGTTCTTCAATCGACCGGTCCGTCGGACAAGGTGTTTGAAATCGCCGAAGAGGTAAAGCGGCAGGCTCAGGCGTCCGGCAAGTTCATTGTCGTGCAGAATTCCCTGTCCTTCAATGCACCCCAGACGACGGTAACGATCGATCGTGACCGTGCGGCGGCTCTTGGCGTGCCGGTGAGTGACATCGGCCAGACGCTTGGATTGCTGGTCGGCGGCGGCAAGATCGCCAAGTTCGACCGCGATTCCAACAGCTATGACATCATTCCGCAGGTGCCGCAGGATTTCAGATCGAATCCTGAAAGCCTCGGCCAGTATTTTGTCAAAAGCGCCTCGGGTGACATGGTGCCTTTGTCGGCCGTGGTCAAAATCGTGCAGAATGCGGCACCGGCAGCCATCGAGCAGTTCAATCAGTTGAACTCCGCAACGATCAGTGCCTTGCCGATGCCGGGCGTCTCCACAGGTGAAGGCCTGCAGACGGTCATCAATACGGCACGTCCCTTGATGCCGGATGGGTTCTTCCTCGATTACATCGGCCAGTCGCGTCTGGAAATCACCCAGGGCAACACGATCCTCATTGCCTTCATTCTGGCGGTTGTCGTGATTTACCTGGTGCTTGCGGCGCAGTTCGAAAGCTTCCGCGATCCGTTCATCATCATGATGTCGGTGCCCTTGTCGATCTTCGGTGCGATTGTTCCGCTGAACATGGGGCTGGGAACGCTGAACATCTACACGCAGGTGGGGCTGATCACACTGGTCGGGCTGATTACCAAGCACGGTATTCTCATGGTGGAATTTGCCAACCAGCAGCGGGAACTGCATGGGATATCGCGGCATGATGCGATCATTCTGGCTGCCAAGACCCGTCTTCGCCCGATCCTGATGACGACGGCCGCCATGGCGCTCGGCGTTATCCCGCTGATCACGGCGACCGGTGCGGGTGCGGCAGCCCGTTATTCCATCGGCCTGGTGATTTTCTCCGGCATTCTGGTCGGCACGATCTTCACGCTCTTCGTGGTGCCGATGTTCTACACCTTCATTTCGCACAGGGATCACACGGCTGAGCCAGCCGCGGCGCCCGTGCCGAACGGGGATGCGCAATTCGGCCGTACCTGACCGGTTGAACGCTGCACAACAAAAAGCCTCCGAACCTTGCCGGTTCGGAGGCTTTGTCGTTTTCAATGGCTGGTATCGTCAGGCTCGCTTAACGGCGCGAAGAATGATGAGGAGGATGACGGCGCCGATTGTCGCCGAAATAACGGCGCCCAGAATTCCGGCACCCAGCGATATGCCCAGACGCGGCAGGAGATATCCCGCTATGAATGCGCCGATAACGCCGATGATCAGATCGCCGATGAGGCCAAAGCCGCCCCCACTGACAAGCTGACTCGCCAGCCACCCAGCGATCAGTCCCACTAACAGGAAAATAAGAAGTGATTCTCCACCCATAGTCGTCTCTCCACATGCCGGTTGCGTTACGATGGTCCTGCAGACCGTGGATGCCGCTCTTCATGGGCGATCCGGGATCGGCCGTAGAATCATCACAAGGATTTTACGATGGGAAATCTGTTTTGGATAATAAAACTTGTATGGATGGCGATCAAACACCGCAATATATAGTGCATTGAAGCAATCTGGCGGGCAGCCAAGGCACTATCACCCGGAAATCATTGCGCTTCTTGCGGTCTCAGCAAAATTTGGGAAGAAGCGAGAAACGCTTGAAAAAGCTATGCCGGCTATGGTTTCCCACGACCGGCATAGTTGCAGGCAATTCAAGAATTGCGGGCCAGGAAGATTACATTTTCTTGGCAGGGGCCTTCTTGGCAGCGGCCTTCTTGTGGGTCTTGTGCTTGTGGGTCTTTTTAACAGCATGCTTCTTTGCAGTGTGCTTGGTAGCAGCTGGTGCTGCTGCGGCTGCCGGTGCGGCAGCAGTGGCTGCGTTGGCGCTGGAAGCTGTCAGAACCGGAGCCGAAACAGCGAGAGCAACAGCAAGGCCGAGAGCTGTGTAGAGGGACTTTTTCATAGGTCAGTTTCCTTTTGATGTGGGCTCATGGGACACAGTCGATCAGTCATCAATCGGCTGCACACCGAGCAGTTTCAACGCTTGTGCGAACGTTCTGATGCCTTGTGCCTGCTTGTTGCTTGCACAAAACCTTGTCGCCCTGCGTTGAAGTGCTCTCGCCTTGGCTGCCCGTTTTGCCTCGGCGTGTTCGGTGATGGCTTGTTGAGTTTGCAGCTGAAGTTTGCCGCAAAGCTCGGAACGGGTCAGCGTTTCATCAGCCATCGACAGGTCGACTGGCGCAGCGGCATACAGCGCGCCGGTCAGAATGAGTGTCGATATGGTCAGAACGTTGCGCATAAAACCCTTTGGCGTTCGAGTGTTGTCCTGTTCAGTGGTTGCGAACAGGTCCGGTGTGCCTGTTATCGGGCATGACTATTGCGCGCGTTTTTCCGCTCTGTAGTGTTTTGTTTCTGGATTGTTTCTGAAAGCGGGAAGCGGCGGTAAATCGCCGGGAAGTGATCAGGGGCGGCTGGTCAATGCGGATTTCGGCCTTTATCTTGTTGCCGGATAATCAAAGCTAGTGGTCCGATTCTGACATTTGCATGTTCCGCGTGATGTCAAATGGGATGCGAATGTCAAATTCGTTCCACTAGGCCTGACACGTTGAAAGATTCGCATGAAATCTGAGCCGCATATCCTGATTGTCGACGATGACGATGCCATTCGCGATCTGCTGCACGAGTTTTTGAAAAAGCGCGGCATGCGTGTCTCCGTCGCCAGGGACAGTGAAGAGATGCAGGCCATCTTTTCGCGCACGCCCGTCGACCTGCTCATTCTCGATGTGATGCTGCCGGGCAAGAGCGGCATGGAGATTTGCCGGGATATCCGCATGCACTCACGCGTGCCGATCATCATGCTGACGGCCATCACGGAAACCACAGACCGCGTCGTCGGGCTGGAGATGGGGGCAGATGACTATGTGTCGAAACCGTTCGATCCGCGCGAGCTGCTGGCACGGGTGAGGGCGGTTCTGCGCCGTCTGGACGGCCCGGGCCCGGACCGGCGGATCGAGCCGCAGGTTTATAAATTTGCCGGATGGACGATGGATTGTTCGCGCCGCCGGCTGGTGTCGCCCGACAATGTGCGGGTGGAACTGACCAGCGGCGAATTCAATCTGCTGGAAACGCTGGTCAAGAGTGCGCAGCGCATGCTCAGCCGCGATCAGTTGATGGAGCTTGCGGGGAGCAATGTCGCTTACGGATATGATCGCAGCATCGATATTCTGATCAGCCGCCTGCGCCGCAAGATGGAAGACGATCCGCGGTCGCCGAAACTGATCCTGACCATTCGCGGCGGCGGTTATCAGTTCGTGCCGGAAGTCGTGGCGGAATGAAGCGGTTTCTGCCCCAGTCCCTGCCAAGCTGGATCCTGCTGATCCTGATTGCCGGACTGATCACCACGCAGATCGCCACACTGTCCATCGTCTCGCGTGACCGCAGCGAAGGCAACAACATCCTTGAGCTGTTTCGCCTGAGCGAGCGGGCGTACACGCTGGTCAAGCTGCTCTACGCCGCACCACCGCCGGAGCGCACCCGTCTTGCCGGCGCCATGTCGAATGCGTCCAGCCCGCTCTATATGTCGGATGATCCGGCCGTGACATCGGCGATTGCATCCGATGACAATCTGGCCGAGCTTGAAGACGTGCTTGTCGCGCGGTTTTCAGCCTTTGGCGTGACGGATGCTCGGGTTCGCCGCGAATCGCCCAACGCCACACCGGAAACCGATACGGATTCCAGCACGCCCGGTGCCGATGTCGGCGTCGTCGAAAAGCAGCTGTCGGCGCTCGCGCAGGATTTCAGCAAGAGCGGCGGCCTGATCGCATCCATCGAATTCAGCGACGGCCAATGGCTGAACTTCGTGACGCCGGTTTCGCCCATCGATCCGATCCTCACCGTGCAGACACTGCCATTGTTCGGCGCGGTCGCGGCCATTGTCATCATCTTGTCGATCTGGGCGATGCGCCGGCTGACGGCGCCGTATCGCGCATTGGAAAGCGCGGTCAAGCGCATCGGCGAGGATGTCAAAATTCCACCTTTGCCGGAATTCGGCAGCACCGAGTACAAATCGGCGGCGCGGGCCGTCAATGCCATGCAGGCCCAACTGCGCGAATATGTGGCTGACCGTGAACAATTGGCAGCGGCGCTTGCCCATGATTTGCGCACGCCGTTGACCCGCATTCGCCTGCGGCTTGAATTGCTGCGCAAATCCCAGCTGCGCCAGTCATTGATGCAGGATCTCAACGATATCGAGGCGATTTCCCGTTCGGTCATCGACTTCGCCACCTATGAAGTGGTCGATGAAGAACAGGAAAAGATCGATTTCTGGTCTCTGGTCGACTCAATCGTCGATAATTATCCGCAAGTGACGTTTGAAAAGAAGGGCATCGGCTCGCGCAAGCTCATCTGCACCGGGCGGCCGATCGCCTTGCGCCGCTGTGTCACCAATCTGATTGACAATGCGGTGGCCTACGGCGAAAGGGCTGATGTCAGTCTGAAGCTGGCCGGTAATGAGATTGTCCTGGTTATCAAGGATCACGGTCCCGGTATTCCGCAGGCCAAGCTGGACGAGGTGTTCCAGCCATTCCGGCGGGTGGAGGGGTCGCGCAACCGGCAAACGGGCGGGTTTGGTCTTGGCCTGACCATCGCTCGCAACATTGCCCGGCGCAGCGGCGGCGACATCAAGCTTGAAAACGATCCCGAGGGCGGATTGCGGGCGGAGCTGACAATCCCTCTGGCATCCTGACGCCTATTGCCCGGCCAGCACAAAGGATTGGATGTCGTCAAAGACGGCGTTCCAGTCCCGGTCGCCGATTTCCATGAAGCCGAAGAAGCGCAGCATGAAAATGCCTTCCGTGGCGATGAAGGCGATGCGCGCGCGGCGGCCCGCTTCGGTTGACAGGTCGAAATCCGCCATTCTGGTTTTGTACCAGGCGCGGGTGCTTGCAAGGTGCTCCGGTGTCTGGATCAGGGATGACATCAGGCTTGCCGCCTTGGCGTTGGAGCTTTCGTCGCCTTTGCGCGTGGCTTCCAGATGGGCGCGGATCGGCGAAACCGGGGTTCCCTGGGTGAGTTGCACGACTTCCGCATCATAGGCTTCACCCCAGCGTTCCAGCATTGCATCAATAAGGGCGCCCTTGGTGCCGAAGCAATATTGCACGCCGCCCTTGGTGATCCCGGCCGCTTTCGCCACCGCATCGATGGTGAGCGCCGCAGCGCCGACCTTGCTCACCACGGCTTCTGCCGCATCGAGAACCTTGCCCCGATCAATCGTGCGTTTCCGGCCCAAAACAGTCTTCCTCTTCCATTTCAATACGAACGTATTTATATATACCGCGATGCAGCGATATCCAATCAATGCATGACCGCAAATATAACGGGAGCGGCAAAAGCTCCAATGGTGAAAAAATGCTACCCCAAAACCGCTGGCTGGTCCTTGCGATCGTCTCCAGCGCGCTGTTCCTCGTCGTCATCGACATGACAGTTCTCTACACGGCTCTGCCGCGTCTGACCCGTGATCTTCATGCTTCGGCCTCGGCCAAGCTGTGGATCGTCAACGCCTATCCGCTGGTTGTCGCCGGCTTACTGCCCGGTGCCGGCGCGCTTGGTGACCGGATCGGCAACAAGAAATTGTTTGCCGGCGGCCTCGTCGTGTTTGGCGTTGCCTCGCTGGCAGCCGCATTCTCCCCGACAAGCGGGGTGCTCATCGCTTCGCGCGCCTTGCTGGCCGTGGGTGCAGCCATGATGATGCCGGCCACGCTTTCCATCGTCCGGCAGACCTTTGCCGACGAGCGGGAGCGCGCTTTTGCCATTGGCATCTGGGCGGCAATTGCATCGGGCGGCGCGGCCGTCGGCCCCGTGCTGGGCGGTGTCCTGCTCGAATATTTCTGGTGGGGCTCGGTTTTCCTGATCAACGTCCCCATCGTCGTCGTGGCGCTGGTTTTCACGCTGTGGATCATTCCCAACCGCGCGGGCGATAAGACGCGCCCCTGGGATCTCGTCGCGTCCGCGCAGATCATGGTCGGGCTTGTCGGCGTGACCTATGCGATCAAGGAATTCGGCAAGCAAACACCGGTTTACGCGGCGGCACTGGTTGCTGCGATGATTGGCATCGTCTTCCTGTGGCTGTTTGTCCGGCGGCAGGGACGCTCGGCGCAACCGATGATTGATTTCAGATTGTTCCGGAACCGGAGATTCTCGTCGGGTGTCGCGACCGCCTTCATCGCCTCGCTCACGCTCGTGGGCATGGAACTGGTGCTGAGCCAGCGTTTTCAGCTGGTCATGGGCCTGTCGCCGCTCGAAGCGGGGCTTCTGATCCTGCCGGTGCCGCTCGCTGCCTTCGCAGCGGGTCCGCTGGCGGGCCTGGCGCTGCCGCGCCTTGGCTCGGAACCTATCATGTGGGTCAGTCTTGCAGCGGCGGGGCTCGGCGTTGCCAGCCTGCTCTATGTCCATGACGCGAGGCCGCTCGTGCAGATTGCAAGCCTTGCCGTTCTCGGCTTCGGTTTCGGTGCGGCCATGACGGCGGCGTCAAGCGCCATCATGCTCAACACGCCGGAAGAAAGCGCCGGTACGGTGGCCTCGATTGAAGAAGTGTCCTACGAACTCGGCGGTGCCATGGGTGTCGCCTTGCTCGGCAGTCTCATGTCGACGATCTACAGCATCAGCCTGACGCTGCCTGACAGCATGAATGCGCCGGTGATGGTCTATGACAGCCTCGATGAGGCGTTGATCTATGCGAAGGGGCTCGCACCGGACGTCGCATCCGCCTTGGTCGGCTTTGCCCGGGATGCCTTCGAAAGCGCGTTCACCTCGGTCATTGTTGTGGCTTCCGCCACGCTGATCCTCACGGCAACGGCAATCAAGCTGGCAACACGGGCAGGCAGAAGCTGATTTGCAGCGTTATGGCTGGACCACGGCCCATGCCGACGCGGTGTCATAGAAGAAACGTTCTTCGATGATGCGGTCACCCTGCCAGCGCTGCAGCGCGAGTTCTTCGAGACGCCGGGTCACGCCATCCCTGGATGTCGCGTCGAATATCCACTGAATGACGACGGTGTCGCCGTCGATGAGGACGGCGCGGGCCGGGTGCGTATACATCCGGTCCAGCCGGTCGAGCGCGTTCTGTTCGTGGTTTTCAAGCAGCTCGCGGCCGCGGCGCGGTTCCTTGCCGGGCTCCTGCATGGAGGCATTTTCATGATAGAAATCGGTGATTGCTTTCACATGATCACCGCTGACGACAGTTGCAACAAAAGCATCGACGCGGCTGCGTTCCGGCATGGGGCTGTTCCTTCGATTGGATGATTTTTGCGGTGGCCGGCCCATGATACAGGTCCGGCTCCGCATAAACAAAGCTTCATTCAGATGATCGCGTGCGACAAGCCGCCATCCACCGGTATTGCCGCCCCGGTGACGTAGGAAGCCTTTTCGCTGGCGAGAAAGGCAGCCACTGCGCCGAACTCATCCGCCGTTCCGTAGCGGCCGACAGGCACATCCGCCTGGCTCTCTGCGGCAATGACGGCGACGTCAACACCCCGTGCTTCGGCATCCATGCGATCCAGCATGTCGGTGCGTGCCGTGGCGAGGCGTCCCGCGAGCAGCAGATTGACCGTTATCCCATCGGCAGCGACTTCGCCGGCAAGGCTCTTTGCCCAGCCGGCAACGGCAGCGCGCAACGCGTTGGATGCGGTCAGGCCGGCAATCGGCTCCCGGACGCTGGTGGACGACACCACGAGGATGCGGCCCCAATGCCGCTCGCGCATCCCCGGCAGAAAATGCGCGGCGATACGCACGCCGGACAGGAACATGGCTTCGAACTGGGTGCGCCATTGGACAATATTCAGCGAGGCGGCCGGAAACGGCGGCGGCCCGCCGCCATTCAGCAGCAGGATGTCGATGCCGCCCATCGCCTCATCAACACGATCAAGCATGGCAGCCAAAGCCACCGGATCGGCAAGATCGGCGTTGAGGGCGAAGGAGCGGGGCGAATGCACGCGCAGCGCACTGACCGTGGCGTTCAACGCCGCATCGTCCCGTCCGGCGATGGCGACAACCGCGCCGTTTTCGGCCAGGGCGCTGGCGACGCCACGGCCGAGCCCCTTGTTACCGCCGAGCACAAGCGCCCGTTTTCCTTCCAGTCCAAGGTTCATGGTAGAGTTCTCACTTTTTCAATGGGTTAGCGGACATGGATGATGGCATCCACTTCGACCGGGACATTCAGGGGCAGGCCCGCCATGCCGATGGCCGCACGGGCATGTCTGCCCCTGTCACCCAGCACTTTGAGCAACAGTTCGGATGCGCCATTGCCAACCGTTGAATAATCGCTGAACCCGGCGACGGCGTTCACGTAAACCGTGATCTTGGCTACCTGGACGACCCGGCTCAGATCGCCGTCCAATTCCCGGCTCAGCCAGAACAGGATGTTGGCAGCGCACATCGCGGCCGCCTGTTTCGCCTCTTCGAGGCTGATCGTTTCGCCGACTTTGCCTGTGTAGGCGATGTCTCCTCCCGCCTCGGGTATCTGGCCGGAGATATAGACGACATTGTCGACGCGGATAGCCGGTGCGAAGGGAAAGTCGGCTGGTACGATATCCGGCCAGATCAGGCCGGTCTGTTCAAAACGGTCACGGAAACTCGTCAAGGCAATCTCCTTATGCTGGGGAGCATTTCTTGCCATGCCTGATAGAGATAATGTATCTTGATATTGCTTATATCGATATAAGGTTTCTTAATGGACATGAATCTTGATCCGCACCTGTTGCGAGCGCTGCTCGTGGTTGCCGAAACGGGTACCGTCAGCGGTGCGGCGGAGAAACTGGCGCGCACGCAGGCGGCAGTCAGCATGCAGCTCAAACGGCTGGAGGCGGATCTCGGCACGCAGCTTCTCAAGCGTTCGTCACGCGGTGTGTCACTGACCGATTCAGGCGAAATTCTCGTCGCTTACGCCCGCAGGCTCATTGCGCTTGGCGAAGATGCACGTCAGCAGATCGAGGGACGCCAGCTGGTCGGGCGGGTGAGGCTCGGGCTGATTGAAGACCTTGTCGTTACACGGTTGCCCATTCTGCTGGCGGAATTTCGCAAGCGATTTCCACAGGTGGAACTTGATCTCGTCACGGCGCACAGCGGCGAGCTCAGCCATGATCTTCAGGCGGGCAAGCTGGATATTGTTGTTGCCGATCCATCGCGCTTTTCGTTTGCGCCGTTTTTTCACTGGTCGCGGCAACTGGTCTGGAGCGGCAGCCGTTTGATCGACGTCGGTGAGGGTGATCCCATCCCGCTCATCGTCTTCGAAGGTTCCTGCACCTGGCAGGACAAGACAACGGTGGCGTTTGCCAGCGCCGGGGTCGCATGGTCCATGGCGTGCCGGGTCTCGAGCTATGGTGCTCTCATCGGCGCCTTGCGTGCCGGACTTGGCTACAGTCTCATGCTGCCGGAAAGCATACCAGCTGATTGCGAAACGATTGACAGCGGCCGCAACCTGCCGGAGGCGCCAAGCGCCGATTTCGGACTGTTCGTCGGCAAGGACCCATCCAAGATCGTGCGGGAACTCGGGGTGTTTCTGCGGGAAAAACTGGTGTCCTGACTTCCGCAGTCAGGACACTCCCGTCTTGGGTTATGTTATTTTGCGGCCGGCTTGAGCGAACCGATGATTGCCAGCAGTTCGGGCGCGTGTTTTTCCTGTGTGCCCTTGGAACCCCAATAGGTGATGACAAGGAGCTTGTCCGGTGTGGGCGCGGCAAATGACAGTCCGATGTTCACGGCACCTTCCTTGTCCGTGCCGCTCCAGTCCAGATTGGTCATGTCCATTCCGTTGATCTGGTCCGTTGAGGTCTTCTTGGTGGAGTCATCGATCTTCACGCCGTTTTCCGTCAGAAAATCGATGGCGTCACTGATCACCTTGTCGGATGTTTTGGCATCGGCCACATCGACGGAGAGATAGATGGCCGAATCATCGGATGTGGCGTCGATCCCACCTTCGGTTTCCTTGGGTCCCCAGCTATTCGGAATGGTGATCGACGCGACCGGCGCCTCGCTCGGAAAGGTGAGGGTCGCGGCGGGCGCCGCAGCAGGCGCCAGTGCGATCATGGTCGCCAGCAAAATTTTCTTCATATGAATTCCCCTTGGGTTGTAACGCAGAGCATCACGAATTGCGGACTATTCCCAATTCGCTTTTTTCTTTCAGGTTTTCTGGATATATCAGAAGTATATCGGTAAGTTATTGCACATATATGAACAATAACAATAGTAATTCGTGGTAATTTTCACCAAGAACAAAATTTTTTATTTCTGAGTATGTTGAATATCAGCCCATAGGTTGAAGATTGACCTTTAGCAGGAGTGGCGCCTTCAAAACATCTTTCGATAAACTACAAAGCCGGAATGATCCGCCACTTTGTTGTAGAGTTCCATGGCGGTGTGATTGGTCTCGTGGGTGAGCCAATAAACCCGAGGGGACCCCGCAAGCTGCGCCCGTTCGTAAACGCCGTTGATCAGGGCTCTGCCGACGCCCTTTCCTCGTGCCGCCTCAGTGGTGAACAGGTCTTGCAGATAGCAGTTTGGCGCAATCGAAATGGTGCTGCGGTGAAAGATGTAGTGCGTCAGCCCCAGAAGCTGTCCGCCGCTCTCCGCAACAAGGGCATTGACCGGCTCATAGGCATCGAAGAATCGTTCCCAGGTTGTGCGGGTGATGTCCGCCGCCAGCGCTGTCGGGCCCGACCGTCCGTAAAACGCATTGTAACCATCCCAAAGCGGTAGCCACTGGTCATAATCCTGACGGGTGACGGGGCGAACGAGAAGATCGTTGGTCATGTGTTCATCCTGCATTCTCGGGGAAAGTGTAGGGGCGGTCGGCCGAAAGGAAGCTAAAACACGAAACGGCCCGGGGACAATGGGTATTTCAGATATTTTTGGTGTTGCCGGCGCGCGGGGCAGGCGCGCGTGCCGGCGATGGTTTTATTGATCTTGTGCCAGAACAGCTAGTCCAGCTCGCGCGCTCATATATTCTGACGCCGCTTGATCGTCATCAGGCGTTCGTAGAGTTTCAGACGTTTTGGCCGCCTTCTGCGGATCGACAGGAGGGAGCCGGACAGGAGAGCCGGCTGCAGGCAGACGGAATTGAGATGGATGAGCTTTTCACCGCGAATCGTCCAGGTGTGGAGAAAGGGCACCGTCGCATCGCCTTCATGCATCTTGAGATGAACGAGTGCGTGTACTTCGTCATCCTGGCAATTCAGGGTTTCATAGACGACGGATGTCGGTTCGAGGTAGAGCGAATACTGGCGCACGCACGTGCTCAGATAGTGTTCCGGGCCGGTGTAAACGCCACCCCATGGCACGCTGTCGCCGATGCGGGCCACGAAATCACTGTCAAGCAACGGGGCCATTGATTGCGGCCCGTCGCTGCGTGTTTTTTCGTAGACGAGCCGGATCAGGGCTCTGTTCTTGTCCTTGATGTTTCCGTTCATTTTTTGTTTTGGTCCCCACGGCACCGCTTATTGACGGTTCCGGCCCAATCTTACTGCGGTCTGATCGACGGGTATAGGCCCACGCCTGTCCCTGTCGGGCGCTTGGGCGGCCGATTGGCAATTGGTAGAGGTGAATGGTTGAGCTGATGGTGAGCGCGCGGGGGTTCGAACCCCGGACCTACTGATTAAAAGTCAGTTGCTCTACCGGCTGAGCTACGCGCTCCCAGGCAGGGAAGGCGCTTGCGCTACCCCTTGGGAATTGCGGCGGAACATAGGGATGACATCGGCATTGGTCAACAGCTATTGTGCACTGATTTTGCAAGATTAAGCCCTGTTTTTGCCCTGCCCACGGTTTTTCCGGGCATCGGAGGCATTTTACGCGGGGTTGGCGCTGCTGGTGGCGACAATCACAGCGCATCCGTGTGCCGAACTGGCGAAAAGGTGATTGGAATTTGTGGGGGATTCGGCCTATGGCAGCTTCCATCAGAATTGAAATGCCAAACGAGGAGCGCATATGGCGCTTGATGTATCCTATCTGACCGCTGCCGGTGCCGGTGCGCTGTCGTTCTTGTCTCCCTGCGTGTTGCCGCTTGTACCGCCTTATCTCTGCTACATGGCCGGCGTGACCGTGGAGGATTTCCGTTCCGATCAGCCCGCTGCCCGCGTTTCACCGGTGCGGCAGGCGCTGTTGCTTTCATCCTTCTGTTTCGTTCTCGGGTTTTCGACTGTTTTCGTGCTGCTGGGGGCGGGCGCCTCGACGATCGGCGGACTGCTGCGCATGTGGCAGCAGGAGATCGCCATTGCCGCCGGTGTCGTCATCATCCTGATGGGGCTGAATTTCCTCGGCGTGTTCCGCCTTGCCTTCCTGTCGCGCGAAGCGCGGTTCCAGACCAAGGGCAAGCCGGCAAACCCGCTGGCTGCCTATGTCATGGGACTGGCCTTCGCCTTCGGCTGGACGCCCTGCATCGGGCCGGTTCTCGGGCCGATCCTTGCCCTTGCGGGCGGCCGCGATACGGTTTCCGACGGGGCACTGCTGCTTGCCATCTATTCGCTGGGCCTCGGCATTCCCTTTATCATCGCCGCCCTGTTTTCCGGCTACTTCATGCGGTTCCTCACGCGCTTCCGCATGCATCTCGGCAAGGTGGAAAAGGTGATGGGCGGGCTGCTGGTCATCACCGGCGTGTTGTTCCTGACCGGCGGATTGCAGACATTCTCTTTCTGGCTGCTTGAAACATTTCCCATCCTTGGCCAACTCGGCTAAAGAAGCGGAACTTGTTCATGCATTGGCAACCGGGATTATGCCACGATCGGGCGTAAAACTGTGTCGAGCCAAAACGGATCCGGAATTCTGACAATGACATCACGTACCTGCCTCTCGGTCATTCTTGCCGCCGGTGAGGGCACGCGCATGAAATCAGCGCTGCCGAAAGTGCTTCATCCGATCGCCGGTCTGCCCATCGTAGCGCATGTGGCGAAGGCGGTTCACAGCGCCGGGGGCAGCGATATCGCTCTGGTTGTCGGCCGTGGCGCCGATGCGGTGCGTGACGCGGTGCAATCGGTGGTTTCCCATGTCACGGTGCACGAACAGACTGAACGGCTCGGCACCGCCCACGCGGTTCTCGCCGCCCGCGATGCAATCGCGCGCGGCTATGACGATATCCTTGTGGTGTTCGGCGATACGCCCCTCATTGAAACTGCAGCCTTGGATCGGGCACGGGCCAAATTGGCCCGGGGTGCCGACGTCGTTGTCATGGGCTTCCGGCCGGACAACCCGGCGGGTTATGGCCGTCTGGTCGAAAAGGGCGGCAAGCTGATCGCCATCCGCGAAGACAAGGATGCCAGCGAAGACGAGAAAAAAATCGGTTTCTGCAATGGCGGCCTGATGGCCTTGCGTGGCGACAGTGCCCTGCAGCTCCTGGACAAAGTCACCAATGCCAACGCCAAGGGCGAATATTATCTGACGGACGTGGTTGAAATCGGCAATGCACTGGGAAAATCCGTCGTTGCCATCGATATTGCCGTCGACAATGTCATCGGCATCAACACCCGCGTCGAGCTGGCGGAAGCCGAAGCCATCTGGCAGAACCGCAAGCGGCGGGCAATGATGCTCGCCGGGGTCAGCATGCAGGCGCCGGAGACCGTGTTTTTTGCGCATGATACGTTGATTGAAGCCGATGCGGTGCTGGAACCGCATATTGTCTTCGGTCTGGGGGTGTCGGTGGCGACAGGCGCCGTCATTCATGCCTTTTCCCATCTGGAACGGGCGAAGGTGGGGCCGGGCGCCAATGTCGGCCCGTTCGCCCGTCTGCGTCCGGGCGCCGATCTTGCTGCCAATGCCAAGGTCGGAAATTTCGTCGAGGTCAAGAACACCAGGATCGGCGTCGGCGCAAAGGTCAGCCATTTGACCTATCTCGGCGATGCCACGGTCGGCGCCGATGCCAATATTGGTGCCGGAACGATCACCTGCAATTACGACGGCTATAACAAGGCTTTGACGGAGATCGGGGTCGGTGCTTTTATCGGCTCCAACACGTCGCTGGTCGCGCCGGTGTCGGTTGGCGACAATGCCTATGTCGCTTCGGGCAGCGTGATTACGCAGAATGTCCCGGCGGATGCGCTGGCGTTTGGCCGGGCACATCAGGTCAACAAGGAAGGCCGGGCGGTTCAGCTGCGCGCAGGCTATGCCGCGCAGAAAAAGGCCAAGAAGGCCGCGGAATAACGCATTGGCAGTTCATGCCAGACATTGAAACGGAATTTGACTTCCTGCCTGTACGGATTCCCTTTAGGCAGGTTGAAATCGAGACCCTGAGCCATCGGAGCTTTTTATGTGCGGTATTGTAGGAATTATCGGACGCGAGCAGGTTGCGCCTTTGCTGGTGGACGCGCTGAAACGCTTGGAATATCGCGGCTATGATTCCGCCGGTGTTGCAACGCTGGACGAGGGTGTCCTCGACCGGCGGCGCGCCGAAGGCAAGCTCGTCAATCTCGATACGCTGCTGAAAGACCAGCCGCTTTCCGGAACCATCGGCATCGGCCACACCCGCTGGGCCACGCATGGCGCCCCGACGGTGCGCAATGCGCACCCGCATACCACGCCGCGTCTTGCGGTCATTCACAATGGCATCATCGAGAATTTTGCCGAACTGCGCAGCATGCTGGAAAAAGACGGCTACGTGTTCGAGACCGAAACCGATACGGAGACGGTCGCGCACCTGGTGACACGTGCGCTGGATCGCGGTCTTGCGCCCGTTGAAGCCGTTCGCCAGACCTTGCCGCAACTGCGCGGTGCCTTTGCCATTGCCATCATGTTCAAGGGCGAAGACGACCTGCTGATCGCGGCGCGCAACGGTCCGCCGCTTGCGGTCGGTTACGGCGACGGCGAGATGTATCTGGGCTCGGATGCCATTGCGCTTGCCCCGTTCACTGACCGCCTGTCCTATCTGGAAGATGGCGATTGGGCCGTGCTGACGCGCAAGGGTGTGGTGATCTATGACGAGGCCGGTGCAACCGTGCAGCGCCGTATCGAAAAATCAGCCGGTACGGCGTTCCTCGTCAGCAAAGGCAATCACCGGCACTTCATGGAAAAGGAAATCCATGAACAGCCCGAAGTGATTTCCCACACGCTGGCCAATTATCTCGATTTTTCCAAGGGCATTATCCGCAGCGATGCGGCATCCGTCGATTTTGCCAGGGTCGACCGGATTGCAGCCTCCGCCTGCGGAACGGCCTATTATGCCGGACTGATCGGCAAATACTGGTTCGAGCAGATCGCGCGGCTTCCCGTCGATATCGATGTGGCTTCGGAATTCCGCTATCGTGAAATGCCCCTGTCCAAGGACAGTCTTGCGCTGTTTGTCTCCCAGTCCGGTGAAACCGCCGATACGCTGGCATCGCTGCGCTACTGCAAGCAGCAGGGATTGACCATCAGCTCTGTGGTCAATGTGCGGGAATCGACCATGGCGCGCGAGTCCGACACCATCTTCCCGACCTTGGCCGGTCCGGAAGTCGGCGTTGCCTCCACCAAGGCGTTCACCTGCCAGTTGTCGGTGCTTGCGTCGCTTGCGGTTATTGCCGGCAAGATGCGCGGGACCATTTCGGAAGAAGACGAGCGGCGTCTGGTGCATGAACTGTCAGAAATTCCGCGCTATGCCACGCAGGCCCTGAAACTCGAGCAGCAGATGGAGGCGATCAGCCGCGATCTCTCGCAGGTGAAGCACGCGCTTTATCTCGGCCGTGGCACGAGTTTCCCGCTGGCGCTGGAAGGCGCGCTGAAGCTGAAGGAAATTTCCTACATTCATGCGGAGGGATATGCGGCGGGCGAGTTGAAGCATGGCCCGATCGCGCTGATCGATGAATCCATGCCGGTCATCGTCATTGCCCCCTACGATCACTGGTTTGAAAAGACCGTATCGAACATGCAGGAAGTGGCGGCGCGCGGCGGCAAGATCATCCTGATCACCGATGAGCGCGGCGCGGCGGCAAGCACGCTGAAAACCATGCATACGGTCATTTTGCCGGATATGCCCGAAATCATCACGCCGATCATTTACGCGCTGCCGATCCAGATGCTGGCCTATTACACGGCGGTGTTCATGGGAACCGACGTGGATCAGCCGCGCAATCTGGCGAAATCGGTCACGGTGGAATAGGTCATCCGGCGCGAAGCAGCCGGACGGCTTCATCGCGCTCGAAGAGATAGAGCAGGACGCGCAAGGCTTCGCCACGCGCGCTCTGCAGCTCCGGATCGCGCCCGAGAATATAGCGCGCATCCTTTCTGGCAATTTCGAGAAGCTCCTGATGCGCCTCGATGCTGGCGAGGCGAAAGCCCGGCGTGCCGGATTGGCGGGTGCCCAGCAATTCGCCTTCACCGCGCAGCTTCAGGTCTTCCTCGGCAATGCGGAAGCCGTCTTCCGTCTCGCGCATGATTTCCAGGCGCGCCCGTGCCACTTCGCCGAGCGGGCCCTTGTAGAGCAGCAGGCAGGTCGATGGCTTGTCACCGCGCCCGACACGCCCGCGCAGCTGATGCAGCTGGGCAAGACCGAACCGCTCGGCATGCTCGATCACGATGATCGTTGCATCCGGCACGTCCACACCGACTTCGATGACCGTGGTAGCGATCAGCAGGCGTGTCTCGCCATTCTTGAAGGCCAGCATGGCGGCGTCTTTTTCCGGCCCGGTCATGCGGCCGTGGACAAGGCCGATCTGATTGCCCAGCAAGGGCTGCAGCGACTGGAAACGCTCTTCGGCCGAAACCAGGTCGACCAGCTCCGATTCCTCGACCAGCGGGCAGATCCAGTAGATTTTCTGGCCGTCGGCGATGGCGCGGCGCATGCGGTCGACCAGTTCGCTCAAGCGCTCCATCGGCAGGATGGCGGTGGTGATCGGCCGGCGTCCGGCGGGTTTTTCCGTCAGTTTTGAGACATCCATATCGCCGAAAGCGGTCAGAACCAGCGTGCGTGGAATGGGCGTCGCTGTCATGACCAGCATGTCCGGTGCGGATCCCTTGGATTGAAGCAGCAGACGTTGATGTACGCCGAACCGATGTTGTTCATCAATGATTACAAAGACAAGGTCGTGGTAGTTCACCTTTTCCTGAAAGAGCGCATGCGTCCCGATGACGATGTGGATAGCGCCAGAACGCAGGCCGTCAAGAATGTCTTCGCGCTCACGGCCTTTTTCCCGGCCGGTCAGCAGGGCTGTCCGCAGGCCCGCCTTGGCCGCAAGCGGCGCAATGGTGGCATAGTGCTGCCGGGCCAGAACTTCCGTGGGCACCATCAGCGCGGATTGTCCGCCGGATTCGGCGGCATGCGCCATGGCCAGCAGGCCGACGATGGTTTTGCCGGATCCCACGTCACCCTGCAGCAGTCTGAGCATCCGTTCCGGCTGGCGCAGGTCAGCGATGATTTCCTTGATCGCCTGCTGCTGGCTGCCCGTCAGATCATAGGGCAAAGCAGCGATGACCCTGGCTTTCAGGCTGCCGTCGCCCTCCAGCTTGCGGCCGGACAGCCGGCGGGTTTTCAGGCGCACAAGCGCGAGAGCCAGCTGACCGGCGAGAAACTCGTCATAGGCAAGCCGCTGGCGCGCGGGATGATCCAGTGCGATATCGGAAGGGTCCTGCGGACGATGAATCGTTTCAAGCGCCTGCCGATGCGCGGGAAAGTCATGTTTTGCCAGCACGGGCGCTTCGATCCACTCGGGCATTTCCGGTGTGCGTGCCAGCGCTTCGTGTATGCCGCGTGCCAGGACCTTGGGCGACAGGCCGGCCGTCAGCGGATAAACCGGCTCGACCAGCGGCAGCGACGCTGCATCGGCGATGCTGGCGATATGGTCGGGGTGAACCATGGTCGGACGGCCGTTGAACCATTCCATGCGGCCGGAGACGATGACGGTTTCACCCACGGGCAGAGCGTTTTCGAGCCATGCCTTTTGGGCGTGAAAGAAGACAAGCCCTATTTCTCCCGTGTCATCGTGGGCAAAGACCCGGTGCGGCACATTGCTTCGCCCGCTTGGTGCCGGCTGATGGCGGTCGACACGCAGTTCCAGCGTGACGATGGCGCCTTCCGGTGCATGGGCGATACCGGGACGATTGCGCCGGTCGATGACGCTGTTGGGCGGCAGGTAGACCAGATTGCCGACGCGCGGTTCGGTTCCGGGTGGCTGCGTTCCCAGCAGCGTGGCAAGCAGGCCCGTCACTTTCGGCCCGATGCCGGGCAGCGAGCGAACGGAAGCAAAAAGGGGATCGAGCAGTGAAGGACGCATTCCCTAGGTTTAACGTCTTCAAAGCGTGTTGCAAGGCTGACAGCGGCGTCAATGCGCGCTATACCCAGCCGCAATCCTTTGGCTTCCCGCCCATCGAAGCCTTTTCACGATATTTCAAGGGAGACTGTCCATGACCGGAAGCAGTCGTTCAACAGTTGATCTGCCGCCAAGACAGCGCAAAATCCTCTTCCGTTCTTGGCATCGCGGCATGCGCGAGATGGATCTGATTCTCGGGCAGTTTGCCGATGCGCACATCGAAAGCCTGACGGAGGCGGAACTTGATCAGTATGAAGCGCTGATGGAAGCGCTCGACCGCGACCTGCTGAAATGGGTTACCGGGGAGGCTGAGGTTCCCGAAGAATTCAATACGCCGATCTTTCACAGGATTCTGGCTTCCCGCAACGCAATGAAATTCTGATTCGACATGAATGCCTTTTCCAAACTCGGACTGAAACCGGATATCAACGGACACGTCGTCATCGATGGTGTGGTCGACGGATATGAAGCATTTGCGCTTGCCAAGGTGGTCGCCGAGGCGGGAGCAGGCGGTCCCGTGCTGTTCATCGCCAGCGATGGTCAGCGCGTTGCCGACATCGAACAGGTGCTCAGCTTCGTTCAGCCCGATCTGCCGGTGCTGCAACTGCCCGCCTGGGACTGCCTGCCGTATGACCGCGTGTCGCCCGGATCGGACACGGCGGCGCGGCGCCTGGCGGCTCTGGCCGGCCTTGCCGCGCTGCACGACCAGAAACACCCCGGCGTCATCCTTGCGACTGCCAATGCGGTGCTGCAAAAGCTGCCGCCGCGCAAAGTCCTGGCCGAACAGCTCTTTCTCGCGAAGCCCGGCAACAGAATTGACATGAACGCGCTTGTTCAACGCCTTGAAAACAATGGGTTTGAGCGCGTTTCAACCGTGCGGGATGTGGGCGAGTATGCCGTGCGCGGCGGTATTCTCGATCTGTTCGTGCCCGGCGCCGAAGAGCCGCTGCGGCTGGATTTCTTCGGGGATACGTTGGAATCCATCCGTACATTCGATGCCGCATCGCAGCGCACATCCAGCCAGAAAACCGAATTCTCGATGCAGCCGATGAGCGAAATCACGCTCTCGCCTGAGACGATCAGCCGGTTCCGCTCGCACTATGTGCAGAAATTCGGGGCGCCGTCGCGCGATGACGCGCTGTATCAGGCGATATCGGAAGGCCGCCGCTTTGCCGGCATGGAACACTGGCTGCCGCTGTTCTACGAGCGCATGGAAACCGTCTTCGACCATGCGGGCCGGATGCCCGTCATCGTCGATCATCTGGCGCATGAGGCGATGGCCGAACGTCACAAGATGGTGGTCGATCACTATGAGGCGCGCAAGAAGCAGTCGGATGGCACGGAACCGGGCGAGGCGGTGCCCTACAAGCCCGTCGAGCCGGGCTCGCTCTACCTGACACCGGCAGAGGTGGAAGCTGCGGCGGTGGCCTCGGGCATGCGCGTTGACTTCTCGCCATTCGATGCGCCGTTCGCGACCGGCCGCTCCGTCATTCACGCCGGCGCCCATCGCGGGCGCACCTTTGTCGAGGAACGCACGGCCAAGGACGCCAATGTGTTTGACAGCGTGGTCAAGCATATCGCCGATGAGCGGGCAGCCGGCAAAAAAGTGCTGCTGGCGGCATGGAGCGAAGGTTCGCGTGACCGGCTCATCCAGGTTCTGAACGAGCACGGGCTGGAAAAAATCGAGCTGGTCGAAGACCTGCGCACGGTCAAGGCGCTGGCGCGCGACAAGATTACGGCGGGCATCCTGTCGCTGGAAACCGGTTTCGATGCGGGCGATCTCGTTGTGGTCGCCGAACAGGATATTCTGGGCGATCGGCTCATTCGCCGGTCCAAGCGCCGCAAGCGCGATCAGGATTTCATCAGCGAAGTGGCGGCGCTGAATGCGGGCGATATTGTCGTGCACGTCGACCATGGCATCGGCCGGTTTGTCGGCTTGCGGACGATCACGGCGGCCGGTGCGCCGCATGATTGCCTGGAAATCCACTATGCAGGCGATGACCGTCTGTTCCTGCCGGTTGAAAACATCGAACTCCTGTCCCGGTTTGGCTCGGAAAGCTCGACGGCAGTCCTCGACAAACTGGGCGGCGGGGCCTGGCAGGCGCGCAAGGCCAAGCTGAAGAAACGCCTGTTGGAGATTGCCGGCCACCTCATCCGCATTGCCGCCGAACGGCAGATGCGCGGCGCCCCCGTGCTTACGCCGCCTGATGGTCTCTACGGCGAGTTTGCCGCGCGTTTCCCCTATGAGGAGACGGAAGATCAGGACCGGGCCATTGAGGCCGTCATTGACGATCTCTCGCTTGGCAAGCCGATGGACCGGCTGATCTGCGGCGATGTCGGCTTCGGCAAGACGGAAGTGGCCCTGCGTGCAGCCTTCGTCGCGGCGCTCAACGGGGTTCAGGTGGCCGTGGTCGTGCCAACCACACTGTTGTCGCGCCAGCACTACAAGACCTTTTCGACGCGCTTCCAGGGATTGCCGGTCAATGTGGCGCAGGCATCGCGGCTGGTGGGCGCCAAGGAACTGGCCGAAAACAAGAAGGGTATTGCTGAGGGACAGGTCGATATTGTCGTCGGCACCCATGCCTTGCTCGGGCAGGGCATCAAGTTCAAGAATCTCGGTCTTCTGATCATCGATGAAGAGCAGCACTTCGGCGTCAAGCACAAGGAACGGCTGAAGGATCTCAAATCAGACGTCCACGTGCTGACCCTGTCGGCCACGCCGATCCCGCGCACACTGCAGCTGGCGCTGACCGGCGTTCGCGAATTGTCGCTCATCACCACGCCACCGGTCGACCGCATGGCCGTGCGCACGTTCGTCTCGCCATTCGATCCGCTGGTTATCCGCGAAACATTGCTGCGCGAGCGTTATCGCGGCGGTCAGAGCTTCTATGTCTGCCCGCGCATTTCGGATCTCAGCGAGATCAAGGATTTTCTGGATTCACAGGTGCCGGAGCTAAAAGTTGCCGTCGCGCACGGGCAGATGCCGCCCGGTGAGCTCGATGACATCATGAACGCCTTCTATGACGGGCAGTATGATGTGCTGTTGTCGACGACCATCGTTGAATCCGGTCTTGATATCCCGACGGCCAACACGCTGATCATCCACCGTGCCGACATGTTCGGCCTTGCCCAGCTCTACCAGCTGCGCGGCCGTGTCGGCCGGTCGAAGCAGCGCGCCTTTGCGCTGTTCACGCTGCCGGCCAACAAGATGCTGACGCAGATGGCCGACCGGCGGCTGAAAGTATTGCAATCGCTCGATACGCTTGGCGCCGGTTTCCAGCTGGCGAGCCATGACATGGATATTCGCGGTGCGGGCAATCTGCTCGGCGAAGAACAGTCCGGCCATATCAAGGAAGTCGGCTTCGAGCTCTATCAGCAGATGCTGGAAGAGGCGGTCGCGGAGATCAAGGGCACGGGTGAGGTCGAGGATGGTCACTGGTCGCCGCAGATTGCGGTCGGTACGGCGGTGATGATTCCGGAAACCTATGTGCCGGACCTGCAATTGCGGCTGGGGCTGTATCGCCGTCTCGCCGATCTGGAGGAACTGCAGGATATCGACGGCTTTGGCGCCGAGCTTATCGACCGTTTCGGACCTTTGCCTGATGAAGTTCAGCATCTGCTCAAGATCGTCTACATCAAGGCGCTGTGCCGCCGTGCCAATGTCGACAAGCTCGATGCCGGGCCGAAGGGCATCGTCATCCAGTTCCGCAACAAGACGTTCAGCAATCCGGCGGCATTGGTGAAGATGATCGGCGAGCAGGGCTCGATGGCGAAAATCCGCCCGGACCAGAGCATCGTGTTCGTGCGCGATTGGCCAACCGCGGAAAAGCGCCTGAATGGCGCGGCCGTCGTGATGACCCAGCTGGCGAAACTGGCCGCAGCGTAGCGGCCAGCCTCCACCGGCGCTTCATATCAGGTCGGGCGGGGTTCGAAACCGTCGGCGGTCTGGCGGATGGCATCGGCCAGCGCATCGGCGGACTGTGCGCCCATGACCGCGTATTTCTGGTCCAGGATGAAGCAGGGCACACCGCGCACGCCGATCTGGTTGGCAGTGTCGATTTCCTGGCGCACGCCGACGCTGTCCGCATCGGTCGGCAGCAGGCTGGCGACGATGGCGCTGTCCATGCCACCTTCTTCAGCCGCCTCGATCAGCACCTGATGGTCGCCGATGTTCTTTCCCTGTTCAAAATAATAGGAAAAGAGAATGCCGACGATCTTGTCCTGGATATCGGGACCGGCCTGCGAGGCCCAGCGGATCAGGCGATGCGCGTCCAGTGTATTGGGGGCAATCTCGATGGCCTCGAAGTCGAACTCGATGCCTTCTTCCTTGCCGAGCTCGATCAATTGCTGATGCACTTCAAAAATCCGGTCCGAGCTGCCGAATTTCTCCGTCATGTAGCGGTTGCGGTCCTTGCCCTGTTTCGGCAGCGTCGGGTCCAGCTGAAACGGACGCCAGTTGACCGTCACGTCCAGATCTGGATTGAGGGCGAGGGCGCTCTCCAGCCGCTTGCGGCCGACAAAGCACCAGGGGCAGACAACATCCGACACAACGTCGATGGTAAATTTCTTTTCGGTCATGATGTTCAACCTATCGTTTGTCAGACCACCACGTCTGAAGCTGGTAGCCGTTGAGAGATGTCTTGTCCGGGTGTTGCAGATGCGCCCAATAGGCAATCCATTGCTCGGGCTGGTAGTAAATCGGCACCATATAATGGCCGGAGATCAGCACTCTGTCGAGGGCGCGCACGATGCTGACAAACTCCGCCTGGCCGTGGACGGCAAGCATCTTGTCAATCAGCGCGTCGACAACCGGGTCGGCAACGCCGGCATAGTTGAAGCTGCCCTCAATGTCCTTCGATTGGCTGCCCCATCGGGCATATTGTTCATATCCCGGTGAGAGCGACCCGGAATAGGCGCCAAGAATCACATCATAATCAAAGGTTTGCAGGCGTTTCTGATACTGCGCGTCATCGACCGTGCGGATCGTGACAGCGATACCCAGGCGCTCCAGCGTGCGCTTGTAGGCGATACCCAGACGCTCCTCGGCCACGGAGCGCGTCAAAATTTCGAAACTCAGCGGATTGCCGTTCGGATCGAGCATCTGCTCGTCCTTGATCGCGTAACCGCGGCTGACCAGCAGATCGTAGGCGCGCTTCATTTCCTTGCGGTCGCGGCCCGAGCCGTCCGTCGTGGCCGGCGTATAGGTGCCATCCATGACTTCGGGAAGAACTGCGTCGGGGTACGGGGCAAGAATGGCGCGTTCGGCTGCATCGGCGGGCTTTCCGAGCGCCGACAATTCCGAGCCCTGCCAATAGCTGGCCAGACGCTGATAGCGTCCGGCATAGAGGTTGCGGTTGGTCCACTCGAAATCGAACATCAGGGCGAGTGCCTCGCGGACATATCTGTCCTTGAACTCGTCGCGGCGGGTGTTGAAGACAAACCCATAGACATTGGCGGGCGAATGGGTCTCAAACGTCTTTTTGACGACACGTCCGTCATTGAAAGCGGGAAAGCCATAGGACGACGCCCACTTGTTCGGGTCGCCTTCCATGAACACGTCAAAAACACCCTTCTTGAACGCTTCGAACTGCGCCTGCAGATTGCGGAAATATTCGACCGTGATCACGTCGTAATTGTTGAAGCCGCGTCGGCTCGGCAAATCCGCCGCCCAGTAGTTGGGATCGCGCTTGAAGACGATACGCTGCCCCGGCTGCACCTGCGACACAACATAGGGCCCGCTGCCAACCGGGATGGCTAGCGGCGACCGGTCAAAATTTTCAGCATCGATTGCATGCTTCGGCAAAACCGGCATCAGCGCGAGAATGAGGGGGAATTCCCGGTTGGCCTGATCATTGAACGTGATGCGGACGCCGTGCTCGCCGACCTGTTCGATCTTCGAGATCAGTTTCGTCCGCGTGTTGAAGGGCGGGCGCCCTTTCTCCGTCAGGAGATTGAAGGTGAAGATCACGTCGTCCGGCGTGACGGGCTGGCCATCGGACCATTTGGCCTTGGGGTTCAGCGTGAATTCAACGAATGTGCGTTCCTCGTTGGTCTCCACCTTTTCCGCCAGCAAGCCATACATGGTGAACGGCTCGTCGGCGCTGCGCTGCATCAGCGTTTCATAGACCAGATTACCAAATTCGGCATCGCCGAACGTGCCGCGCGCATAGGTGCGCATGCTCTTGATCAGAAAGGGATTGAGACTGTCGAATGTGCCGACGACACCATAGGTTATCGAGCCGCCCTTGGGCGCATCGGGATTCACATAGGGGAAATAGGGGTAATCAGCGGGCAGGGCAGGCTCGCCGCGCATGGCGATTCCATGTTTTGGCTCGGCAAGAACCACGCTTGTCATCGAACAAGTCATGGTCAGCAGGGCCAGAATCTGGAAACTTTTCTTCAGCATCGTCTCAACCTTATGATCCCTTTGGCGGGATTTTCCTTTGATTCGCCCACGAGATTACCATCTCATGACGATTCTGCGGCCAAAGGGGTGTAATCATCTTCCTGAAATGACAACAGAGCTAGGGTCAAGACCCATTAATCTGGTCGAAATGGTATGAGGCCATTTGTTCGGTTACAAGGAGCAAAGGCGAAGGCAATGTGGTTCATTGTCAAGCCTTTGCGACGATGAAGCCGGACAAGTGGACCATATCCTCCGGACGCCGAAACGGCTGCAAGCTGCTGTGTCGAGCCGCTCGGCCGGGGGAAAGACCCCGCCCTTCGCGTCTCTCCTCGCATCTTCTTGCCGTTTCAGGCGCCATTTCGATCATGTTAATGGGGCTTGACCCTAAAAGTAGTCTGGATTTGCATTAACATGCAGTGTAACACGGCGTTCGAGACGAAGGGTCACTCTGTTGCCTCATTTGGTAACCAATCCAGAGAAAGCAATTCTAAGTGATCAAGTTACACTTCGGATAAGTGCGCTGAAAGGAACCAGTTGACCATGTCCAACCCGAAGACATTCGCTGCAACCGCATCCATCGCGGGTGCAATTGCATTACTCGCCGCCGCGGCAGTACCAGCATCAGCCCAGCAGCAGAGAACGCCGCAGGGTTGGTTCAAGGTTTGCTCCAAGCAGGAAGAAAACGACATCTGCAACACGCAGAACATCGTGACCGCCGACAGCGGCCAGCTTCTGACTGCCGTCAACCTCATCGAAATCAAGGGCAAGGTCAATCGCAAGATTTTCCAGGTTTCCGTGCCGACCGGCCGTCTGATCGGTCCAGGCGTTGGACTGCAGATCAATGGCGGCAAGACGCAGAAGATCGATTTCGCCATCTGCTTCCCGGATCGCTGCATTTCGGAAGTCGCCATGTCGGATGAACTCGTCGCTGCCTTCAAGAAGGGCAATCAGCTGACGCTGACTTCGGTCAACTTCCAGAACAAGCCAAATCCGATCACCGTTGCGCTGACCGGTTTCAGCCAGGCATTTGACGGCCCCGGCCTGCAGCAGTCGGAAATCGAAGATCGCCAGAAGACGCTTCAGGAAGAAGTCCAGAAGCGCCAGAAGGAATTCGAAGACAAGATGAAGGCCGAGCAGGCGAAGGCCAAGGCCGGAAACTGACCGAACCATCGACACGAAAAAGGGACGCTTTGGCGTCCCTTTTTTATTGGGCTGTTTCTCAGTTGATATGCGGACTTTTGACCCGGTAGACACCGTTTAGCGGCTTGTCGAACATGTCCTTGATCTGCGGATGCCGCAGGGGAACGCCGGATGTATCGGCGACGAGGTTCTGCTCGGAGACATAGGCCACATACTCGCTGTCGGCGTTCTCGGCAAAGAGATGGTAAAAGGGCTGGTCGCGGCTTGGCCGGATATCTTCGGGAATGGATTGATACCATTCTTCGGTGTTGTTGAATTCAGGATCGACATCGAAAATTACGCCGCGAAAAGCGAATATCCGGTGGCTTACAACCTGCCCGATCTGAAATTTTGCGTGGCGTATTTGTTTCATCATCATCATTCATTATAGATATCAGAGACATACCTGTCTCCATCAAATCGTGCGAGCATCGATGGCGTCCTGCCATTTCCGGTCGCGTTCCCAACAGTCAAAGCTCGTCATGCTCAGCGTTTTCAATCTCGTTCTCCCATTTTTCGGCCTGATCTTTCTGGGATTCCTGGTTGCCCGCATCAGTCGTCAGCCGCTGGAGGCATTGGGATGGATGAACGTTTTCATTGTCTATGTGGCGTTGCCGGCACTGTTTTTCCAGATCCTTTCAAAGACACCTGTCGCTGAGCTGACTCAGTGGGCCTTTATTATTGGCTGCACCGCATCAACACTTTGTGTTTTTCTGGTGATGTTCGGCTTTGCTTTTTTCAGAACGCGCAAAATAGACGAAAGCACCATTCAGGGGCTCGCCGCCGCCTATGGCAATATCGGCTATATGGGGCCGGGATTGGCCATCATGGCTTTCGGCGCACCCGCTGCCGTACCGGTTGCCCTGATCTTCTGTTTTGACAACACACTGCATTTTGTCATGGCGCCCCTCATGATGGCGTTGTCCGGCAAAGACAAGCGCCGCCCGCATGAGCTGGCGGTCAGTGTGCTCAAGAAGATCTTCCTGCACCCCTTCATCATCGCAACCATTCTGGGCGTCGCCGCTGCTGTCACCGGGTTCGAACCGCCCGCGTCCATCGACAGGCTCATTGATCTGCTGGCCAAGGCCGCCGCACCCTGTGCGCTCTTTGCCATGGGCGTCACCCTTGCCTTGCGTCCCCTGAAGCGGGTGCCGCCGGAACTCTATCTGATTGTCCCGATCAAGCTGGTTTTCCAGCCATTGCTTATCTACGTCATCCTTCACCTTGCCGGCGATTTCCCGCCGGTCTGGGTGTACACCGCCATGCTGCTGGCGGCGCTGCCGACGGCAACCAATGTATTCGTCATTGCCCAGCAGTACGGTGTCTGGGTCGAACGGGCTTCGAGCAGCATCCTGGCAACCACGCTGTTTTCGGTCGTGACCCTGACCCTGTGGCTTTACGTGATGACGCACGGCTTCATTCCCTGATAAGGAACTGCAGGTCACCCGGCGAACGGCCGGGCCGTGGCCGTGTTGCCGGAGCGCTTTTGACCATAGATCGTGCGGAATTCATTCAGGCGCATATGCCTGTCATGGCTGTCCCGGCAGTTCCGGAAATTGTGCTTCACAGCGCCACGCCGGCGAGCGGATTGCGCCGCCTTATCGCCTCGGATGCCAATCCCGATCCCGAACCGCCATACTGGGCCTACCATTGGGCGGGCGGTGCAGTGCTCGCCCGTTATTTTCTCGATCACCCGGAGGTCGTGAAAGGGCAGCGGGTGCTGGATCTTGGATCGGGTTCAGGGATTGTTGGCATAGCGGCGGCAAAGGCAGGTGCGATCCATGTTACCGCTGCTGAAACAGACGGGAATGCCATTGCCGCGCAACAGCTCAATGCCGATCTCAATGGCGTCAGCTTGACATCGATGCATGCGGATCTGACGGCTGGCCCGGCAATGGATGTCGATCTGGTTGCTGTTGGCGATCTGTTTTACGCGCCCGATCTCGCGCGGCGTGTTCTGCTTTTCCTCGATCGTTGTCTTCTGGCGGGCGCCAAGGTCCTTATCGGCGATCCCGGCCGGGCACATCTTCCGCACGACCGGCTCCGGCTCGTTGCCGAATATGCGGTGCCGGATTTCGGGCAAGTGACGGACGCAAAAGTGAATGCCGGTGTTTTTGCACTGATCTGAGGTGATGCCTGCAGGTTTTGTCTGTCGCAGCGCCTGTGTTTTCCAGACAACGAAGGCGTGACCTTTGTGCGTGGTTCGACAAGCTCACCATGAGGGAGGTGCGGGCTGCACGCCAATCGTGAACGTTGCAGAACATGGCTCCCTGCAATCCTCACTTTCCCTCATGGTGAGCTTGTCGAACCACGCACAAACGTGCTGCAGGCTTTTCGAGCGCTCCCGGACATGACGGCGTCTTTCCCTCCCAATGTGGGCTGTTTCGTCGCAGGAAGGCGGCCCTTGTAGGCAAAGGCTTTCTGTGTACTATTGCGAATGATTTGCAATTGCGATTAGAGGTATTTCATGGATTCCTTGCGGCAGGCAGCCGATACGGACGAAGGCTGGCGGCGCGAACGGGGTGATGCATCGCTTTCGGATGTGCATCGCTCGGTCGCTGTCAGGACAGCGGGACCGGGTTGGCGCAGGGCCGCAGCCTTTGTGGGACCGGGCTATCTGGTTGCCGTGGGCTACATGGATCCGGGAAACTGGGCGACATCGCTCGCCGGCGGGTCGAAGTTCGGCTACACGCTGCTTGTCGTCGCGTTGGTCTCCAACATCATGGCCGTGGTCCTGCAGGCGCTTTGCGCGCGTCTGGCGATCGGATCGGGCAGGGACCTGGCGCAGGCCTGCCGCGATGCCTTTCCACGACCGGTTGCCTATACGCTCTGGTTCATGGCGGAGCTTGCCATCATCGCCACCGACATTGCCGAAGTCATCGGCACCGCGATCGGTCTCAACCTGATTTTCGGCATTCCGCTCGAACTCGGCGTCCTCATCACCGCGCTTGATGTCTTTCTGATCCTCTATCTGCAAAAGCTTGGCTTCCGCTGGGTGGAAGCGCTGATCATCACGCTGCTGGGCGTGATTGCGCTGTGCTTCGGCATCCAGATTTTCCTCGCGGATCCCGATTGGGCCGCCGTGATCAAGGGTTTTGCCCCGACAACGGAAATCGTCACCAACCCGGAAATGCTCTATCTCGCGCTTGGTATTCTCGGCGCGACGGTGATGCCGCACAATCTCTATCTGCACTCCGGCATCATCCAGACGCGCGACTACGGCCACACCACGCCTGAAAAGCGTCAGGCGCTGAAGTATGCTACGTGGGACTCCACCATTGCGCTGACCTTTGCCCTGGTCATCAACGCGGCGATCCTGATCCTTGCTGCCGCGACCTTCAACAAGACGGGGCGGACCGAAGTGGCGGAACTCGGCGAGGCGCATTCGCTGCTCGCGCCGCTCCTCGGCTGGGGTTTCGCCCCGACCCTGTTCGGTATCGCCTTGCTGTGCTGCGGCATCAACTCGACGGTGACGGCGACGCTGGCCGGACAGATCGTGATGGAAGGCTTTTTGAAAATCAGGCTGGCGCCCTGGCTGCGCCGGTTGATCACCCGAGCCATTGCCATTGTTCCAGCGGGCGCGGTGACCGTCTGGTACGGCGACAGCGGAACGGCCAAGCTTTTGATCCTGACACAGGTCGTGCTCAGCCTTCAGCTTTCCTTTGCCGTATTCCCTCTGGTCATGTTCACCGCCAGCAAGACCAAAATGGGTGTGCTGGTCTCGCCGAAATGGCTCACCGTGCTTGCCATGGTCATTGCGGTGGTGATTGCCGTGCTGAACATCAAGCTGCTGCTGGATTTTGTCCTCGTTTAGGCGCGCTTTCCTTCCCGGCGCGGCCAGCGAAAGCCGCTGCCGGGGCGCAGACCCTCACGCATGAGAAAACTGCGCAGCGGCGAGAAGGTGCGGAGCAGTTCCAGGCCGCCGCTGCGGACCATCTGCACGGGCAGGAAATCCGACAGCAATGACCGGTTCAGCGCGTCGACCGCGCCGGTGCGGGCGATGATATCCGGGCTGCGCTTGCGGTTATAGGCTGAAACAACCGGTGCAGCGCCAAGATCGCTGCCATCGGACGGCAGGGTATCAAGCAGTGTTTCCACGTCCCGGACGCCGAGATTCAGTCCCTGCGCCCCGATGGGCGGAAATACATGCGCCGATTCGCCCGCCAGAAACACGCGGTTGCGGGCAAAGGCGTTCGGGACGAGGCCGGACAGCGGCCAGGCCTGGGCTTCGACATCGATGGTGACAGCGCCGAGCATGGACTGCATGCGTTCCTCGACGCGGACCGCCAGTTGTTCCGCGTTCAGGTCCAGAAGTTCCGCCGCATGGGCAGGTGTTGTCACCCAGACGAGGCTTGACCGTTTCCCTGCCAGCGGCACCTGCGTGAACGGGCCATGCTCGGTGTGAAATTCCGTTGAAATATCATGATGATCGCGCGTGTGGCTGAAGCTGAGCACCACCGCAGTCTGGTTGTACTGCCAGGTGCGCGCGGAGATACCGGCCGCTTCCCGGGCCAGGGACGAGCGGCCATCGGCGGCAATTACGATGTTGGCGGTGAACACCGAACCATCACTGGCTTCGACCGCCATGGCATTGTCCACCGGATGATAGTGGGTTGCCGACGCGGCGACATGGCGGACCGGCGATTGCTTCAGCGCATTGCTGAGCGTTTTGGTGAGCGCGGCATTGGGAATGTTGTAGCCAAAGGCGTCTTCGTCGATCTCGGAGGCTTCGAATGTCACCACGGGGCTTCTGACCAGCCGGTTGGTGCCATCGAGAATGCGCATGGATCCGATGGGCGCGGCATGCGGCGCAATGCTGTCCCAGAGACCGATCCGCTGGAGAAAACGGATGGCGGGCATCATCAGAGCCGTCGTGCGCTTGTCCGTGCCGGTGGGGATAACGCCGAGACTGACGACGTTTTCAAGGTGCTGACCAAGGGCAATGGCGGCAATCAGGCCGACATGACCGGTTCCTGCAACAACAATGGGATCCGTTCGGGTGCTGGTCATCATCTGTCTCCGCTTCCAAGCCGTTTTGGCTTTCAACAGTTTATATCAGGAACATTGCTTGCGCTTTGGGTCGTTTTCAAGAAAAGCTGCTCGCAAATCGTTTGTCCTTGGTAACATATAGCGACAAGCGGATCAGTATCATGCAGCAGATTGGCGCGGACCGTGAAAAAACCAACTTTGCCCCGGGGCGTTAAACCCAAAAAAGTGACGGCGCCACAAGCCAAGGCCTTCTCAGTGCATTTGCTGACCGCCTCCGGTTCCTTCCTGGCGTTCCTCTCGGTGGTCGCGGCCAGCGAAGGAAGCTGGACGGCTATGTTCTGGTGGCTGGGGCTGGCGCTGTTCGTCGACGGCATCGATGGGCCGATCGCCCGCAAGCTCGAAGTCAAATATGTGCTGCCCAACTGGTCGGGCGAGCTGCTCGACAACATCATCGACTACATGACCTATGTGCTCATCCCGGCCTTTGCGCTGTATCAGCGCGGCTTCATGGGCGAGGGCCTGTCCTTTCTGGCGGCGGCGATCATCGTCGTATCCAGTGCGATCTACTATGCCGATACGGGCATGAAGACGAAGGAAAACTTCTTCAAGGGCTTTCCGGTCGTCTGGAACATGCTGGTGTTCACCCTGTTCATCGTCAAGCCCGGCGAATGGGTGGCATTTGCCATTGTCCTTGGCGCCGCCGTCGTTTCATTCCTGCCGATCTATTTCCTGCACCCGGTGCGCGTGCAGCGCCTGCGGCCGCTGAATCTCACGATTTTCTTCCTGTGGTGCGCTTTCGGCGTACTTTCGCTGTACCAGCATCTGGATTCGCCCCTCTGGGTGCGGGTCGGTATTTCGGTCACAGGCATCTACCTCTTCCTCATCGGTGCGGTGATGCAGGCATTTCCCAATCTTGGACGGACGGAGAAGGCATGATGGTCAAGGCAATTCGCATTCATCAGACGGGTGGTCCTGAAGCGCTGGTCTATGAAGATGTTACCGTCGGTGAGCCAGGCCCCGGCGAAGTGCGTATGCGCAATGAGGCCATCGGCCTGAATTTCATCGATGTCTATTTCCGCACCGGCCTCTATCCGTCGCCCGGCGGTCTGCCGCTCATTCCGGGCAATGAAGGCGCGGGCGTCGTGCTCAGCGTCGGTCCTGGTGTTACCGACGTGAAACCGGGCGATCGCGTCGCCTATGTCAATCCGATCGGCGCCTATGCGGAGGAACGCATCATGCCGGCGGACCGCCTGGTCAAGGTCCCGGACTCCATTTCCTTCCAGCAGGCCGGTTCGATGATGCTGAAGGGCATGACGGCCTATTACCTCCTGCGGGAAACCTTTCCGGTCAAGAAGGGCGACACGATCCTGTTTCACGCGGCTGCCGGCGGTGTCGGGCTCATAGCCGGCCAATGGGCCAAGCATCTCGGCGCGACCGTCATCGGCACCGCCGGTTCGGACGAGAAGGTGAAGCTGGCGCTCGAGAACGGTTTCGACCATGTCATCAACTATCGCACCGAGAGTTTTGTCGAACGGGTGAAGGAAATTACCGGCGGCAAGGGTGTCGACGTGGTCTACGATTCCGTCGGCAAGGACACATTCGACGGATCGCTGGACTGCCTGCGTCCGCGCGGCATGCTCGTCTGCTTCGGCCAGTCATCCGGTCCGGTTGCGCCATTCGATCTCGGCATCCTGTCGCGCAAGGGCTCCCTCTACCTGACGCGGCCGACATTGTTCGTCTACGTCGCGGCGCGGGCTGCGCTTGAAAATGCAGCGCGTGCGCTTTTTGACCAGGTGGAAAGCGGTGTGGTGCGCATCGATATCGGTCAGACCTATGCCCTCAAGGACGCGGCGACGGCGCATCGCGATCTCGAAGCGCGCAAAACGACCGGAACAACAGTGCTTATTCCTTAAGCCCCTGAAAATGATGCTCGAATAATGTGCGCAAAAGGCCGCAACCTCTGGTTTTGCACTTCCCAAATCGATGCTGCCCGACATAGGATCGGAAATGGTTAGGGGCACCTCAGAATAATCGTCCTGGGCCGTGGGGAACTATGACAAGCATAAGCGATAAGAACGGGGCTGGGCATCCACTTCTGGAAGCAACCGGGCTCACCAAAATTTTCGGCTCTCTGAAAGCCTGCGACGGGATCGACCTGACAATCGGCACCGGAGAAATTCACGCCCTTCTGGGGGAAAACGGCGCTGGCAAATCCACGCTGGTCAAAATGCTGTTCGGCGCGCTGCAGCCGACTTCGGGTGAGATCGGCTGGAAGGGCAAAGCGGTTGCCGTCGCCAATCCGGCGATGGCAAGATCGCTCGGCATCGGCATGGTTTTCCAGCACTTTTCGCTTTTCGATGCCTTGACTGCCGCCGAAAACATCGCGCTGTCGCTCGACGAGAAAACCGACCTCAATACCATCGCCGCAAAGGCGCGGGACATCGGCCGGACCTATGGTCTGCCGGTTGATCCCGATGCGCTGGTCGGTGATCTCTCCGTGGGCGAACGCCAGCGTATCGAGATCATCCGCTGCCTGCTGCAAAATCCCGACCTGATCATTCTCGACGAACCGACATCGGTGCTGACGCCGCAGGAAGCCGACCTGTTGTTTGTCACGCTGGAGCGGTTGAAGTCGGAGGGAAAATCGATCCTCTATATCAGCCACAGGCTCGAGGAAGTACGGCGCCTGTGCGACCGGGCCACGGTGCTGCGCCACGGCAAGGTTGTCGGCCAGTGCGATCCGCGCCAGGAAACCGCAAGTTCTCTGGCACGCATGATGGTTGGCAGCGACATCCATGTCATAGAGCGCCGTCCGAACGCGGCGCCAGCAACCCAATCGGCACTGATTGAAGTCAATGGCCTGTCTCAGAAGCCGCGCGGCCCGTTTTCCGTGCCGCTGCATGATATCCGGCTGGCCGTCAATCCGGGTGAAATTCTTGGCATTGCCGGTGTCGCAGGCAACGGACAGGGCGAACTGTTCGAAGCGATATCCGGCGAAGTGCTGCAGGAACGGCCGGACATTGTCCGTATTCGCGGCAAAGACACCGGGCGATCCGGTATCTCCGCGCGCCGCAGGCTGGGCGCTGCCTTTGTGCCGGAGGAGCGTCTTGGGCATGGTGCGGTTCCCAATATGTCGCTGACCGACAATCTGCTGTTGTCGCGCTACGCTACCGATGGAAAAGTCTTTCTCGGCGGCGGCCTGCTGCGGCTGCTCCAGCAATCCAGCCTTGCCCTTGCGGCAAAGCGGATCGTCGCACAGATGGACGTTCGTAAAAGTGCGGAAAACCCAGATGCATCAGCGCTTTCCGGCGGAAACCTCCAGAAGTTTCTGATCGGGCGCGAGCTGGACCGCAATCCAGCCGTTCTGGTGGTCAACCAGCCGACCTGGGGCGTCGACGCAGGCGCTGCCGCCCATATCCGGCAGGCGCTCGTCGATCTAGCCCGCAGCGGTTCCGCCGTGATCGTGATCAGCCAGGATCTCGATGAACTTTTTGAAATCTCCGACCGGATTGCGGCCATGGTGCATGGGCGCCTGTCGCAATCGGTCCCGATTGAAGCGATGAACATGGAACGTGTCGGTTTGATGATGGGCGGTGCCGATGCCGCGTCGGCCCATGCAAGTGCAGGGGCGGCCTGATGCGTGTCGAATTGGTCAGACGTCCGCAACATTCAGCGCTGTTCAGTGCGCTGTCGCCGTTCATCGCCTTGTTCCTTACGCTGATTGCCGGCGCCATCCTGTTTGCGCTGCTCGGCAAGAACCCGGTTTCGGCGCTCTATTCCTATTTCGTTGAGCCGCTGACCGAGATCTGGTCCTGGCATGAGCTGCTGGTGAAGGCAGCACCGCTGATCCTGATCGCCGTGGGGCTGTCCGTCTGCTTCCTTTCCAACAACTGGAATATCGGCGCGGAGGGGCAATTGATCATGGGCGGGATCGCCGGATCGATACTGCCGGTGGTTTTTCCGGGTTTTCAGGGCTGGTATGTCCTGCCGATGATGCTGCTGCTGGGCATGGCAGGCGGGATGGCCTACGCGACCATTCCGGCGTTCCTCAAGGTGCGGTTCAACACCAACGAGATTCTGACGAGCCTGATGCTGGTCTATGTGGCGCAGTTGTTCCTCGACTGGATCGTGCGCGGCCCTTGGCGCAACCCGCAGGGTTTCAACTTCCCTGAAACGGTGCAGTTCAATTCCAGTGCCATCCTTCCCGAGATATGGGCTTCGTCGGGGCGGGCGCATTGGGGATTTGTTCTGGCGATTGTCGCCGCGCTCCTTGTCTGGTTCATGCTGTCGCGCACGCTGAACGGCTTTGAAATCAAGGTGCTGGGACGCAGCGCGCGGGCAGGGCGTTTTGCCGGCTTCAGTGCCGGGCGCCTGACATTCTTTGCGTTCCTCGTCTCCGGGGCGCTGGCTGGGCTGGCCGGGATTGCCGAGGTTTCCGGCGCTGTCGGCCAATTGCGCACGACGATTTCTCCCGGCTACGGCTTCACCGCCATCATCGTTGCCTTCCTTGGCCGCCTCAATCCGCTCGGCATCGTTGCCGCAGGGCTGGTTCTGGCGCTGTCTTATCTGGGCGGTGAAGCGGCACAGGTTTCGCTCGGCATTTCCGAGAAATCGGCGCGCATCTTCCAGGGCATCATCCTGTTCTTCGTGCTGGCGAGCGACACGCTCATTTATTACCGCATCCGCTTCGTCACCCGGCACAGCGACGCCGCAGCAAAGGGGGCATGACATGGGCATGTTCGAAGCCATTCTCCTGACGGTTGCCACAGCCGCAACGCCCTTGCTGATCGCTGCCATGGGCGAACTGGTCGTGGAACGCTCCGGCGTACTCAATCTCGGCGTCGAAGGCATGATGATCATGGGTGCTGTTGCCGGCTTCGGCGTTGCGCAGCTCACCGGATCGGCATGGCTCGGCATGTTCGCAGCCATTCTGGCCGGCGCTGCCTTTTCGCTGCTGTTCGGTTTCCTGACGTTGACGCTGTTGACCAATCAGGTGGCAACGGGACTGGCTTTGACGCTGCTGGGGCTGGGCGCTTCCGCCATGATCGGCGAAAGTTTTGTCGGGCTGCCCGGCGTGCGGATGCAGTCCCTGAATATTCCGGTGCTGACGGATTTGCCGGTCGTCGGGAAATTCCTGTTCGGACAGGATCCGATTTTCTATATGTCGATCCTTCTGACCATCGGCGTCACATGGTTCCTGTTCCGCACCCGTGCCGGCCTGACATTGCGCGCTGTCGGTGACAATCATACCTCGGCGCATGCGCTTGGCGTGCGGGTTATTCGGGTGCGTTATCTCGCCGTGATGTTCGGGGGCGCTTGCGCCGGGCTCGCCGGTGCGCAACTATCGCTCGTCTATGTGCCGCAATGGGTGGAAAACATGACGTCGGGCCGGGGATGGATCGCGCTTGCACTGGTGGTGTTCGCCTCGTGGCGGCCATGGCGGATTCTGGCGGGCGCCTACCTCTTCGGCGCGGTCACCATCGGCCAGCTGCACGCCCAGGCGCTTGGCATCGGCATACCCTCGCAGTTCATGTCGTCGCTGCCTTATCTGGCAACGATTATCGTGCTTGTTCTGATTTCGCGGAACAAGCGGCTGACCCTGATGAATACGCCGACATCCCTCGGCAAACCCTTCGTGCCCGACCGCTGAGCAGCCGGGCGAGAATAAAAGACAAGGCTTTTGGTTTAACAGAGAGGTGAACACGAATGAAAAAACTGCTTATGGCGCTGTCCATGGCTGCCAGCTTTGCCGTTGCGGGCGCGGCCCATGCCGAAGAGAAACTGAAGGTCGGCTTCATCTATATCGGACCGCCCGGTGATTTCGGCTGGACCTACCAGCACGATCAGGGCCGCAAGGAGATGGAAAAGGCGCTTGGCGACAAGGTCGAGACAACCTTCCTCGAAAGCGTGCCTGAGGGGGCGGATGCGGAGCGTTCGATCGAGCGTCTGGCGCGTGCCGGCAACAAGCTGATCTTCACGACCTCATTCGGCTACATGGATGCGACGATCAAGGTTGCGCAGAAGTTCCCGAATGTGAAGTTCGAACACGCGACCGGCTACAAGACGGCCGACAATGTTGCCGTGTACAATTCGCGCTTCTATGAAGGCCGCTACGTACAGGGTGTGATTGCCGCCAAGCTGTCCAAGGTTGGCGTTGCCGGCTATATCGGTTCATTCCCGATCCCCGAAGTGGTGCAGGGCATCAACTCCTTCATGCTGGGTGCGCAGTCGGTCAACCCGAACTTCAAGGTCAAGGTGATCTGGGCCAATGCCTGGTTCGATCCGGGCAAGGAAGCCGATGCGGCCAAGGCTCTGGTCGACCAGGGCGTCGATATCATCACCCAGCATACGGATTCGACCGCGCCGATGCAGGTTGCCGCGGAACGCAAGATCAAGGCATTCGGCCAGGCTTCCGACATGATCAAGTTCGGCCCGGAAACCCAGCTGACCGCCATCGTCGACAATTGGGGCCCTTACTACATCGAACGGGCCAAGGCCGTGATCGATGGCACATGGAAGACCCACAATGTTTTCCACGGCATGCATGAAAACCTCGTGGTCATGGCGCCCTACACCAACATGCCTGACGATGTGAAGAAGCTGGCCGAGGAAACCCAGGCCAAGATTACATCCGGTGCGCTGAAGCCCTTCACCGGTCCGGTCAAGAAGCAGGACGGCTCCGAATGGCTGAAGGCTGGTGAAACCGCCGACGACAAGACCATTCTCGGCATGAACTTCTACGTTGCCGGCGTGGACGACAAGCTGCCGAAATAAGGTTTGCCGCGATACAAAAGAAAAGGGCGCCCATGGGCGCCCTTTTTTGTGAATGCGATCGGCCGCTTATTCAGCGGAGTCGGCTGGCGCCGCATTGAGCTGACCATAATTCTCGACGCCGATGCGCTTGAGAAGGTCGAGCTGGGTCTCGAGGAAATCGATGTGGCCTTCCTCGTCCTTCAGAAGCTCGTCAAAGAGTTCCTTGGTGACGTAGTCGCCCACTTCCGCGCAGATCTCACGCGACTTCTTGTACGACTTCACAGCGTCATATTCGCCGGCCAGGTCGGCTTCCAGAACTTCCTTGATGTTCTGGCCGATGCGCAGGGCGCCGATGGACTGCAGGTTTGGATGGCCTTCAAGGAAGATGATGCGCTCGATGATCTTGTCAGCGTGCTGCATTTCCTCGATGGATTCGGCGCGCTCCTTCTTGGCGAGCAGCTTGTAACCCCAATCGTCCAGCAGGCGATAATGCAACCAATACTGGTTGACCGCTCCCAATTCGAGGAAAAGTGCCTCGTTAAGCCGCTCGATGACCTTTTTGTCGCCTTTCATGCCGTGAACTCCCGTATTCGTGACGCAATGCCCGCACACGATCGATAAACGAGACAGCATCAGAATCGTTTGAACCGTGGCGGAGGTGATATTCTTCCGTCACCTTTATGATGGTTTCAACGACGTTTGGGAAGCAGCCACAGCAGCGGCCACGCTTCTGCATGGCATGGTAGACTTTTGCCGGGACAATCAGTTGCCACGGGTCAGCATCGAGAAGTTCAGTGATAGTATTCTCGATTTCTTTCTGGGTGATGATATTGCAATGACATACGAGCATGTTGTCTAAGCGCCATATTCATAAGAATAAATACCCGCAAATCCTGACAGTTTTACGATGTCAGAACTTCTCCTGGTGACAGGATGGGTGGCGCTTTGCAGAAATTGGCCCGGAAACATTGTTCCGCAACCTGGAAATACTTTCGAACCAGACAAGGGTTCCTCCAATCGCAAGGGTTCAAGGCCCTAACATTAAAGGTCATGCGTTATTCGCGATACTGATCCTATAAGACTGGTTTGTCCGAATTCTGTCAAATGCCGGCCGCTGAATATGCCGTGATATCAATAGCTTGGAATAATTCTAAACTGGGAAAATAACATAACCAATTCAATCATATTTCGTCGATTTTGCCGTCCTGACCGGCAAAATGCATCGCCGGCTACGCATGTGTCAAAACGTCTCATTTGTCGCAAAAAGACTAAATCAGGCGCCCTCGACCACGGAAAACCCCTCGAATTGCGGGTGTCCGATGTAACTCGGCTTGGTATCGCCCGCATTGCGATGGGCTGCGCGGAAATGTTCGGACTGAGTCCATGCGGTGAAATCCGCCTGGGTCCGCCACACGGTGTGCGATGCATAGAGGGTGTAATTCTCTTCCTCGTTCCGGGCACCGCGCAGCAGGTGGAATTCGACAAAGCCGGGCACCGAGGACAGCCGGGAGTCGCGTGACTTCCACACGGTTTCAAACGCGTCTTCGGAGCCCGACTGAACCTTGAAACGATTCATGGCGATGTACATGGCGCAACTCCATTCATGCGGATTGTGGTTGGCGAGCGATCCCCGGGCCGGTCACCCCAAGAGAATTCTGTCAGCTCACCGTAGCGAGGCGGGGTGCCAGATTGTCGATGCCGAGGAGGGCGCGCACATCTCTCGTCTTGACGATATCATCGATGGAATACTGGGCGAGTACCTCGAAGAAGGCATTCAATGCCTTGCGCAGGGCTGCGTTCAGGCCGCAGCTGTCAATCAAGGGGCATTCCGCCGCATCGTTCTCAAAGCACTCTGCCATGGCAAAGTTTTCTTCGGTCACGCGCACCACGTCGAAAAGGGTGATGTCCTTGGCAGGCTTGCCGAGTTTCACGCCGCCATTGCGACCGCGCACGGTTTCAATGAAACCGTTTTCAACAAGCGGCTGCAGGATCTTGAACAGGAAAAGCTCGGAGACTGTGTAGGCGTGCGCAATTTCGGCGATCCGGCTCAGATTGCCATCATTGGCGGCACAATACATCAGAATACGAATGGCATAATTGGTCTGTCTGGTCAGTCGCATGGGAATATCTCTCTCAACCCGAAATCAGGTCATGCTATGGGAACAAGACGCTACTTTAGAATTATTCTTGATAAAGTAAATAATAATATGAACCTAAGTTTCATATTTTCCAATGGTGCGTTGGAAGGCCGGGTCAGGCGTGATCAGCGAACCAGAACGACGATCGATGCCGTAATGAAAGCAGCAGCCACAAGCAGCAGGAAACCATAGACACGCGGCTTGTCAAACAGGACGGCAAATCCGGCGGCCCAGACAACGATGGCAGCGGCCAATGCGTAGAGAAATCCGGCTTTATGGACCCAAGCAATATGGACGGCCATCAGGCCGCCAATGATAAGGGCACCGAATACGACCATCAACGCCAGTGCGTATTTCTCGAAATTGTCCATTCAGGCAGCTCGCTCTCAACACCCCATCCTGGAATCGAAGGGGCTCAGTCTCAATGTAAAACCTCATCCAACCCGATCAAGGCTGTATTCCTGTCTTTCATAGATGTTCCGTCCCACGGGTGCAACAGATGACACGCTAAAGTCTCGCCATAAGGTGCGGCTGATGCAAAAAGACAATAAAAAAGGCCGGGAATTCCCGACCTTTCCGAATTCGGCTCGACACCAGTGCCAGTACATCCGTGGTCAAAGACGGAGCCGAATTTCTGCAGCTGATGTAGGTGGCCGCATTGCCCATTTCAAGGGCAGGGGCATTTACCGGCGATAGGCGCTCAAACCAGCGAGCAGACCGATCCCGGCAATTGCTGAGATAACTGCAACCGTGATCAGGGGATTTTCCTTGGCCTTGTCTGCCACGACCTGTGCTTCATCACCGACGAACCGCGCGGCCTTGCGGCCATGCCGCCTGACCGAATGGTAGGTCGTGTTCGCCTGGTCGAGCAGATCATAACCCTGGTCGGACAGGGATTGGGTTATCCCTGAAAGCTCCTTGCGCAATGCAGCGATCTGGCTTTCCAGATCCTCTTCGGCTGCGTCACGGGCTTTGGATATATTCGTTGCCATTCCGGAATTCCTTTCATCGATACAGGGGGATAACGGTGGCGGCAGCATTTGGTTCCAGAACGCCCGCCCGGCAGACAGACAGGCGAGGCCTGTCAGTTCCAGCAGCCGTGCGATTGTCCATTGAGATTATGAGAATCGATGTCTATTCCGGCCGAGAAATCATTGCGGGCGAGGTAGACGGCTGTTTCCGGCTTGATGCGGATCTTGTTCCAGCCGGCACAACTGGTTGGACCGGACGCTTTCGAGGTCTCATCCATCCAGCGCATGGCACCGCAATTGCTGATGGTCAAAAGACAGGGCAAAAGCATGGCCAGTGCCAGTTTGTTTTTCACAGGAAACCTTCTTGTAGCCGCGGCAAGGACAGAGAATGAAAAAGTGCTGGAATTATTCATCGCATATTTCGATGCCCAACGACATTCGACGTTAGGCATAGCTCCTCAATCATCATTGCTGGCATTCAGTTCCATGGTGGTCATGCCATCGGCCGGCTTGGGGCTCAGCGACTTGGCCAGGATCAGCCGGCTGGATTTGAGCAATGGTGCATTGGCGGCACGCACTTTCGCCATGCGCGGATTGTTTTCGTGGGCGGTAACCGCCGCTTCATTGGCATAGAGTTCGTTGACCATGACCTTGTTGGCAATGGGGGTGCCGTCCCGCGCAATGGGCTTGATGACCTCGAACCGCAGGCAGCCCGGTTCCTCATCCAGTGTTTTGCGCGCATGCTCGCGAATGAGCGTGATGAATTCCTCTTCGCGACCCTCATGGGTCTCGAATTCTACGATAATTGTCAGTTCGGTCATGAAACTTCGCCTCCCGCGTTCATTCTGCCGTTTTATCAGCGGCCTCCTGACAAATCCAGACAGAAGCATAGCCAAGGCATTGTAAAGTCTGGATTTGGACGGGATGGAATGGCGGAAGGCTGCCTGCTATCGCCGCACGGTGGCGGAGACCAGGAGAATGGCACCGATCACGATTGTGACGAGACCAATATACAGCCAGCGCGTCTGGCCGACCATAAAACTGCCGCCGAGGATGCTCAGGCCCTGCAACGCCCAGACGGTGCCCATGATGATCAGAAGCAAGGCGACAATCGTCAGAACGATTTTCATAGCGGTCATCCTTACAAGCAAAACCCCTGCCTAAACGGAAGGGGTTTCACGGGTTGAGGCTTGATTTGGCTCTAACAAACTGGACTCTGGATAAAAATATCACGCATCGTTTCAGTGCGGCGCAGGCTCAAGGTACCGCTACACTCAACTTGGCAAAAGTTTAACATAGCCAGCTTTCATTTCAAAGAAAGAATGGCCGGAGCTCAGTTCACTTTTGCTTTCAGGCGGGCGATCTCTTCTTCCATTTCCCGGATGCGCTCCTCCAAGGCATTGATTGCCTTGAAGACGGCAATCCCCATGCTCTTGAAATCACCGCGATGGATTGCAGTCTCGATGGCTTGCTTGGCGCTATCAATGGACATTGCTTCCTCCGTTTCGATTGTGTGAACCGCAATGCTAAAGAAAAAAGCCCAATCCTCAAGGGGTATGAGGATTGGGCTGTGTTGGCTTGTGGGGGAAAGCCAAGACTGGTTGGGGTTACCAGTACCCACACAATGCGTCAGCGAAGGATTGGTTCCACGCGGAGCGAAAAATATTCCGGTTCCTGCTGGCGCTTTCAATCGTCAACAAGTTCAAGGCTCGGATAATCCGTATAGCCCTTGGCGTCGGTGGTATAGAACGTCGATTTGTCGGCCGCATTGAGCGTGGCATCGATACGCCAGCGCTGCGGAAGATCCGGATTGGCGATGTAGGCTTCGCCAAAGGCAACCAGATCGGCGCCGCCATTGGCCAGCACGGCTTCCGCGTGTTCGCGCCTGTAGCCGCCTGCGACGATCAGCGGACCATGAAATGCCGCCCGGATGGCAGGCGCAGCATCGGCTTGTCCATCGGGCACAACGGCCGGTGCCACAATGTGCAGATAGGCAAGGCCAAGAGGCTGGAGCAGGGCGGCTATCGCGGCAAAATGCGCAACGGGATCGCTGTCGCTCATGCCCTGAAAGGGATTGGTCGGCGAGAGCCGAACGCCGATGCGGCCCGCCGGCCAAAACGCCTTCGCCGCCTCGATGATTTCACGCAGGAAGCGGAAGCGGTTTTCCACCGAACCGCCATAGCCGTCGGCGCGGACATTGCTGCCATCGCGCAGAAACTGATCGACGAGATAACCATTGGCACCGTGAATTTCGATGCCGTCAAACCCGGCATTTTTTGCACGCGCCGCAGCATCGGCGAATTCACCGACAATCCCGGCGATGTCATCGGGAGAGAGCGCCTGCGGTTCGACATAGGGTTCGGGGCCGTTCGCCGTATAGATTTTTCCGGCAGCCGCCAGGGCTGAAGGACCGACGGGCCAACGGCCATCCCGCAATTGCGAGGGAAGGGCGGCTCTGCCCATATGCGACAGCTGGACAAAAATCCGCCCGCCCGCTGCGTGCACAGCGTCTGTTACCAGGCGCCAGCCGGCTTGCTGCGCGTCGTTGTAAAGGCCCGGGCGGGTTGGCACCTCGACGCTGCTGTGCGGATCGATTTCCGTCGACTCCGTGATGACAAGCCCGGCGCTGGCGCGCTGCGCATAATAGAGAGCATTGAGGTTGCCCGGTATTTTCCCGTGCTGCGCGCGGTGGCGCGTCATCGGGGCCATGACGATCCGGCTTGGCAGCGTGAGATCACCGATTGTCAGCGAAGAGAACAGGGAAGCCATGGGGATCGTCCGCTCATCTGGATCATGCGGGAAGGTATGGGGATAATCGCCTGAACGGCATCCCGATCTTGGATCATGCCGGCAGGAGATTAAACAACGCGGCCAGATGGAATGCAAAGGCAACGGCGAAAATTACTGCGACAGTCATGCGGTCTCTGTTTTTGAAGAGGCGCCGGAATGCCTGAGCTGGCGCAACGCGGGTGGTCGTGTAGTCAGTGGACGCCATCAGATTCGTTCTCTCCATGCGGGTGGTGCCAATCATCGGGCATTCGATAGACGATTAACACGATAGAGATTACTATTTTGATGGCCTCCTGGGTATGATTTTGTCTCAAAATGCCAATGACTGGAAATAAGTTCTCCTCTCCGTCTGTTTTCGTCATTCGCGGACAAAATGGCAGTGCTGCCTGCGCGGTGGCTTGGCGCCGGTTCCGGGGACTCACGACTGAGCCATTCCGGCGCGCGTAGCACCATCAATCCCCAGCTCTCCGGTCGTCATTGCAGACGTTTTAGATTTGGTTTCTCGAAATAGCCAAAAAACGCAAAACAAAATTGCCGAATGGTCGCAGGTTGAGCAAAGCACAATCTGGTTTGTCGCTATACGTATGTGCTGCAATGCAGGGGTGAATGGCCGTCCGATCGAACGACCCGCCTGCCAGAGTGATCCCCAGGGTGATCCCCAAGATGATCCAATGAATGAGGAAAAAATGTCCGTCTTTCAGACCGGGGCGCGCGCCGCCCAGCATGAATTGACCGTGGAAGCTGACTTGTTCAAGGATTCCATGCGCCACCTTGCGGGTGCCGTGAGCGTTGTCACCGTCGGACGCGGCAACGACCGCACGGGGTTTACCGCTACGTCTGTTTCATCCCTGGCCATTGACCCGCCCTCGGTGATTGTCAGTCTCAACCGGGATTCGTCATCCTGGCCGGTCCTGCAGCGCCATGGCAGTTTCTGCGTGAATGTTCTGGCGCATGACCAGCGGCACGTGGCTGACAGCTTTGCGGGGCGTGGCGGGCGCAAGGGGATAGACCGTTATCTGGACGCGGAATGGCAGGAACTCGCCACGGGAACCCTGGCGCTGAAGAATGCCCTGACAGTGCTTGACTGCGAGCTCGACGATGCCATCGAACGGCATTCGCACGGCATTCTCATCGGCCGGGTGCGTGCTGTCACGTTACGCCGGAATGCCGAACCGCTGCTCTACTGGCATGGTGCATACCGGCACATCACCCAGCCGGTCGAGTGATCAGTCAGGTGACAATGGCGGCAATCGAGCAGCCCACGAGGACTATCGTGGCCAGGAGAATCAAGCCGTACAGTTTGGGCTGATTGAAAACGACAGCAAAGCCCAGAAAAAACCCGGTGCAGGACGCGCCGAGTGCAAACAGAAATGCCGGCTGGTCGTTGCTTGTGATCGAAAACGCCATCAATCCGGCAAGAACCAGCACGCCAAATGCTATGAAGATCCAGGTTGCAAAAGTTTCGTAGCGATCCATAGGTCCTGACCTTCGCGGTGCATGCGGTCTTGTCATGGCAGATTACATCGAAATATGGACACGCAGTCAAACATCATCCGCCTAACGCAATTTATGGGGTATAGCGCCGGACAGTGACGGTTCCGTGTCCTTTCGCTCCCCCGATGCTGTTCCAATCAGCCAGACCCCGATCAGAATCAGTGTGCTGCCGATAATCTGCAGCGGCGTGATGTCCTCCTGGAAGATCAGCCAGCTGGTCGCCAGGATCATCACATAGCTGATACCGGTCAGGGGAAATGCCTTGCTCAGGTCGAGCTGGGCCAGCGCTTGCAGCCAGAAAACGAAGCAGATGACTTCGGCGGCAATGGCTGCAAGCATCCAGGGCGACGTGGCGGCGTGGATCAGCCAGGCCATATTAAAGCCAAGCCCGGTCATCTGTTCCGCCGCAAGCTTGATGAAAACCTGAAACAGGGTGTTGAAGAGGGGAATGGCAAACCAGACGAGATTGATCGGCTTCATGCGCTGTCCTTCAGCGTTTCATCCGCAGCGAAGAGCGGCGAAGCCAGTCGCAATGCCCATTGAACGACCGGATTGCGGTGCTTGAAATACATGGTGTTGCGCGTGAGCTGGCTGCCGAGACGAATCTTGTTCTCGTAATAGGCCTGCCCGCTCTGATACCGGGTCATCCCATGTTCCAGGCAATGGCGCAGATTGGTGAACCAGCTCAGGTAGTACAGGTTGTAGGCGCGGCCTTCGGCGCTGTTCATGCAGAAGAACTTGTCGATCAGCGTGTTGCCGTCATGCACGAGCAGATTGGCGGCCAGGAGCTGGTCACCGGCATAGTAGAAGGTGCAGAACGACCGTCCCTGCATGCGGCGCAGGACGCCGTCGAAATAATCTGCGGTCAGTTCTTCAAACTGCCATTCACTGCGGTTGCGGGTGTCATGGTAGAGCGCCATGACCTGCGGCAGCATCGTTCCGAAGTCGGATCGGTTTTCAATCCGGATCTTTTCGAATGACTTCATCTTCCGGCGCATATCCTTGCGGGTGCCGGAGGAAAGACGCGCCATATAGGTTTCGATGGAGTCAAAATTGATGTCGAGCCAGGCCGTCGGCAACCCCGGAATGCCCGCGAAGGCACGGTCGGAGAAGACAGCACCAAAGGCCGCCGTGGTTGGCTCCGGTACATCCTTGATACCGATCAGCGAACAGCCATTCGCCTTGGCGTATTGCTCAAATCCAGACAAGACCAGCGAAAACAGCTCGGCCTTGCGTTGGTCCGGCAGATCGGGATGAAAGCCCGTGACGCCATTCTCGGTGCATGGAGAGCCAAGACAGGCGAGCTTCAGCGTCAGGAAGCGCGAATAGGTTTGCCGTATGCGGCGCAGAAACTGGCGCAGGCGGCCTTCTTCCAATGTCGTATCCAGCTGATAATCGGTCAGGAACGCCGGCATGGCCGCCAGCAGCCGCCCGTTCTCGACGACCGTGACATAGCGGAAGGCAAAACCGGCGATGCCGGCTTCCTCGATGGCGAGCAGGCAGTCATAATCCTCGACTTCCCCGGCAAAGCACATGTTCCATGCTTCGTGGCCGATATCGCGGATGGAATCGAACACGCGCGTCTGCGCCACCGCCGGGATTGCCGGCGATGCGGCCGTCTGAGGCAGGAACTGATCATGCATAGGCTGGTGCATTGTTTGCCTCGAAGAATTCCGCCGTGTAGTCACCGACCTTTTGACGCTGCCGGTCCACGTGGATCATATGGTAGCTGTCTTCGATCCATTTCAGCTGATGCGGCCCGCCAATATGGCGGCTGATGTAGCGCGCATGTTTCGGGCTGCTCAGATCGTCTTCCGTCGCATGCAGGATCAGTGTTGGTGTCTGCATCTGCGGCAGGGTCTTTTTCAGCTCTTTGCCCAGACGGTACATCTCGACGATGCCCTTGCCGGGGAATTTGTCGATGACGCCTTCCGCTTCCATGCTTTCCATCATGCGGCGGATGCGTTCATCCTTGATACCGAGCGCCGATGTTTCGCTGAAATTGAGCCGGGCAACGGAGGGGATATACGACAGAAGCTCGATGAACGGCGACAGCAGCCAGTAATAGTGCGGCACGTTCCAGCCGTCATAATGGAAGCAGGGCGAATAGATCGCCACCGCCTTGATGCTGTTCGGATTGCGGTGTGCCGCCATCATCGACAATTTGCCGCCGATGCAGATACCGGCCGCAAATGTTTCATTGTTGTAGGGCGCGAATTTTTCCGTCGCTTCCTCGACGCTGTGCAGCCAGTCCTGCCAGCGCGTTTGCGTCAAGGTCGCCATGTCAACGCCATGCCCCGCCAGAAGCGGAGCATAGACGCTGTATCCCTTGCGATTCAGCTGTCGCGCCAGCATTTTCATTTCTGCCGGGGCACCCGTCAGTCCATGAACAAGCAATACACCTTTGCCATTCGAGCCTTCGAGGAAATAGCTCAATCCATCAGACATCTGCATCGATCATATCCGGGTTTCTGTTTTCCTTGGCCATGAAGCCCAGCGCATGGCAGGTGCTGATGACGTGGACGCCAGCCTTGTCCTGGTCTTCCTTGATCTTCTCGTGGAAGGTGCGCAGTTCGGTCCAATGGGTCTTCGGACGATAGTGGTGCTCGGCATGGTAGCCGTTGCCGAACCACAGCCAGTTGTAGAAGCGGTTATGGCTGCTGACGCCCCAGGCGATGGGTTCTTCCGGATCGCCGTTGAGGTGCTCGTAATAGCCGTTGAGCGAGGAGAGGCAATTCCCCAGATAGTAGAAGGGAACGAAGAACAGCATTGCCTTCCAGTCATAGAGGAAGCCGATCGCCGCCAGACCCAGGAAGGCATAGAGTTCGAAACGGCCCCATTTGGCGTCAAACGGGCGGTTCTTCGAGATGGCCTTGTGAATGTCGCCGAGGCTGTCGCGGAAGAAGCTCAGGAACGTATAGCTCCAAACATTTTCCGGCTCGCCATTCTTGCCATGGCGATAAATCGACAGCCAGTCGATGGTTTCACCCTTTTCGTTCGGACGGTCGCTGTTGCCCGAGTGATGGCGCATGTGAATCCAATGATAATAGGTCTGCGAGAAACCGATCGTGATCGATTCGAGCAGGCTGAAGGCATAATTCATCGCACGCGGCTTGAAGTAGGGCGTGTGGATGAAGTTGTGCGAAATGCTGTTGATGTTCCACGAGATCGATACTGCATAGAACCCGCCGAGAACGAGCGACAGCCACAGTGGGCGGCTTTCGAAGCCGACAACCAGATAGATATTGAAGAGAAGGTGAGCGATGGCTGCCAGAACAGGCGCGATATCCCACCTTGTATGAGCGAAGAGTTTCATAATCCTGTTGCTCCTACACAAGCCACACCGGCTGTGATGAACAGCACACCGGCTGCGTGGCGAAGGTTGATTTGTTCTTTGAATATCCATGCTCCGGCGAGCACGATGACGACATAGCTCAAGGCCATGAGCGGAAAGGCAATCGACAGCGGCACGTGTTCGAGCACGATCGTCCAGCCGACCAGTTCGAGAGCCCAGAAGAGGACGCCGAGCCAGGTCATGGGTTTGACCAGGGCTGCGGACAGCGTTTCGTTGTCGGCGGAATGTTTGAAGCAGACTTCCCGTGCAGTCTCCGTCAGCACGCAGAACGCGATCAGGGCCAGCATGGCAGGGGTGAGGGTGCCGGTCATCCCATGGCCTCCGACAGAACTTCCAGCAATGCATGGTTGGCAGCACTGTTGATATTGGTTGTGAGCACCGGGTCGGGCGTCGTGTGCGGCTGGTCGATGAAGATTTCCGCACGCTTGGTGAAGCGCGTCCACAAGTTCCCGGCATAGGACGGCGTCGAATAGTCACCGGTCACGTCGGCACCGATAATCCGGTGACGCTTGCTGATCTCGGTGATGAGAGACAGCACATAGGGCAGACGCATGTTTCCCTGGTCCCAATTGGTGATGGCATCATCGTGCACCAGCACATCCTTGTCGATGGTGAGGTACACCGCCTCGGTCTTGATGCGCGACAACAGCTGACCGATGAAATTGTCTTCACCGATCTCCGCGATTGTCTTCCAGCTCAAGACACCGTTTTTCTGCTCATAGCTGGCACCACTGCCATAGTTCTTGCGCACCCGGCTTGGCGCATGGCTGTAGGGATAAAGTTCCAGCTGTCCCTGCTGCAGCAGGGACAGGTTGGCACCCTTGCGTTCGGGATTGGTCAGATCGTCGCTGCACACACCGATTGTCACGATCTTTTCAAGGCCGGGATGCTGCAGGGCGCGGTTGATCCACGAGCCGCAGTGCATTCCGTTGCCGAAATGCACCCAGTCCGGATGATTGTCGAAGTGAATGAGCGTTGCCGGGCCCGGATTGTTTTCAAGGGCGGCCGCGACCAGCAGGGCGCTGACATGGTGGAAATCGCCCGATCCCATGAAACACAGATGCGGCTGCTTCTGATCGCCAGCCATTTGCCGGGAAAGACAGCCGTCGAGGGCATCGATGGCCGTCTGGTGGCCCCACAGACGAACCATCAGGCCATGGTCTTCCGCGTGGATCTGGCGCGCGCCGGTTCGCATACAGGCGCGCACGAAGTCGGGTTGCAACTCCAGCGCATCATCAAGGTGAAGAAGGAGGAGTTGCATCCGATTATCTCTTGGCGGCGCGCGTGAAAAGCTGATCGAGCAGGGTGAGCGCCAGATCGATTTCCTCACGGGTAATCAGCAGGTTTGGTGCCAAGGTGATGACGTTCTTGTAGTAGCCGCCAACATCGAGCACGAGACCGTACTTCTTGTTGCCGACGACCAGATCGCCCTTCATGCCTTCATCGGCCATCCAGTCGAGCGCTGCCTTGTCGGGCGTGAAGCCGTCTTCCTTGCAGATTTCGACACGCAGTGCGAGGCCGAGTCCGTCCACGTCGCCAATGGTGGGATGACGCTTCTGCAACTCTTTCAGACCATCGAGGAAATAGGCACCCTTTTCCATGACGGCTGCGCCGAAGTCTTCTTCTTCGAGCATTTTCATGGTTTCGAGGGCGACAGCGGTACCCATCGGGTTGCTGGCGAAGGTCGAATGGGTGGAGCCGGGCGGGAAAATGCCGGGATTGATCAATTCTTCCTTGGCCCAAACACCGGACAGCGGGTTAAGTCCGTTGGTGATTGCCTTGCCGAACACGAGTGCATCGGGTGTTACGCCGAAATGCTCGATCGACCACAGCTTGCCCGTGCGGTAGACGCCCATCTGGATTTCGTCGACCACAAGCAGAATGCCATGATCATCGAGGACCTTCTTGAGTTCCTTGAAGAAGTTCATCGGCGGAATGACATAGCCGCCGGTGCCCTGGATCGGCTCGACATAGAATGCGGCGTATTCGGCCTTGCCGGTCTTCGGGTCCCACACGCCATTATATTCGCTTTCGAACAGGCGGGCGAATTTCTGAACGCAGTAATGACCGTACTCTTCCTTGCTCATGCCCTTGGGGCCGCGGAAGTGGTAGGGGAATTCGATGAACTGGGCGCGGTCGCCGAAATGACCATAGCGGCGGCGATAGCGATAGCTCGAGGTGATCGCGGATGCACCGAGCGTACGGCCGTGGTACCCGCCCTCGAAGGCGAACATCAGGCTCTTGCCGCCGGAATAGTTGCGAACCAGCTTGAGCGAGTCTTCAACGGCCTGCGAACCACCGACGTTGAAATGAACACGGCCCTTGGCACCGAACTTGCGCTCGGCATCCCTGGCAATCATGGCGGCCAGTTCAACCTTTTCGCGATGCAGGTACTGCGAGGCAACCTGAGGAAGCGTATCCAGCTGGCGATGCGCCGCGGCGTTCAGGCGCGGATTGCGGTAGCCGAAATTGACCGCCGAATACCACATCTGCAGGTCGAGGAACGGGGTGTCCTTGGCGTCGTAGACGTAGGAGCCTTCGCACCGGTCGAAGAACATCGGATGATCGGTATAGTGAACCGTATCGCCGTGCGAGCAATATTCCTGCTCAAGGGCGCGAAGTTCAGCTTCGGAGATCTGCTTGGGGGCAGCATTGTCATTCTGCTCGATGGCAAGGTTGGTTTTCATGAAGATTCTCTTCTGTTGCATTTTTACGCCGTGGCGTAACGGGGAGCGCTCTTGTGATGGCGGTTGAAGCCGGGGAGCGCATTCTTCAGGCTCTGGGTAAGATCGGAAAAGTTCTCGTAGCCGACAAACGGAATGGCTTGTTCCGTGCAGAACTCGGCCAGCTTGTCCTTGGCGAAGACCAGTTCCGGCTTGTCGGAGACGCAGAAATCGGAGCGGCCGTCGCCGATATAGACCCGCGTATCGAAGGCCTCGACGGAACGGCATTTGCAGACACCGGCGGCCGACGAACAATCGATATCGCTGTACGGTGAACTGAGTTCATAGCGGGTATGACCATTCACGCCGGAGATCGTCAGCTTGTTGGCGATGACCGGGAGATAATCGAGCTTGTGCCGGGCAAGGATGCGCTTGATGAAATAATCGACACCGTCGCTGATGATCGTGACCGGAATGCCCTGCGCCCAGCAGAAGTCGATGAAGGCAGGGAAGGTTGGATCAATGGCGATGTCATCAAGCGCGCTATCCAGTTCCTGATGTGTTGCTTCGATCAGGGCAATCTGGCGTGCCATGCATTCAGCGGAACCAATGAGGCCCTGCTTCCATTGCTGTTCGATATCTTCCCAGGCAGGGCTGGCTAATCGTTCAAGAATGAAATCGGTAGCGTCCTCAAGCGAAATGGTCCCATCAAAATCACAAAATACATGCATGCAGACACTCCTCGTGCGAACGTGAGGAGCTTCTAGCATCGATGGATGATCGCTAAATTATGCGAAGATGATGCCAAACTGAAATCGAGGGAGGGCGGACAGAGCAGTCGTGTGGAAGCGAAATTATGCTTTTGGTAGAAGCACTTCTACGAGAAGACCCTTTCCGGAAGCCGGGGATTTCAATGCAATCGTGCCGGACAGGCGCTTGACGATATCGGCAACGATCGTCAGGCCCAGCCCGGTTCCCTCGATCTGCGGCGTATCAACACGATAGAATCGCTGGAATACGGCCTCCCGGTGGTGTTCGGCGATACCCGGCCCGCTGTCTGAAATGGACAGGCGCCAGTAGTTGTTGGCCGCCGTGATCGCCACGCGTATCTTGCCGGAAGCGGGCGTATATTTCACCGCATTTTCGATGAGATTGCTGATCATGAGACGAAGCAGGGGCTCATCGGCCCGCACCAGCGCTTTTTCGTCACCATCGAGCGACATGTCCAGCTGCTTTGCCGTTATCAGATTTCCCATTTCGGCAACGACGGATGCCACGCTGCTGTACAGCGGTACGGCCTGCAATTGCATGGGCTGATGACCCACGCGGGCGGCACGCAGCAATTGCTCGATCAGATAGGTGGCCCTTTCATTGCTGATGATAAGGTCGGCGATGATGGCCTGCCGCTCCTTCTCGTTGTCAGCCTGGGCCAGCATTTGCAGCAGAAGCTTCAATGCCGCCTGCGGCGTGCGCAACTGATGGGCAGCATGATCGGCAAAGCGCCGTTCCGCCTTGAGCGAATCATCGAGATCCTCGAGCAGCTGGTTGATCGAGCGGCCGAGGGGGGACAGATCCCTTGGCAGTGTATCGACCGGAATGGCCGAAAGGTCGTCCGGAGAGCGGCTGCGGATCTGCTGCACCAGCATGCGGATGGTGCTGAGGCCGCTGTTGATGCCAAACCATATCAGCAGCGCGATCAACGGGATCAGGATCAGCAGAGGGAAGATCAGATTGAGCAGGATGTTCGACACCAGCGTCTGGCGCATGGCTACCTTTTCCGCCACCTCGATCACAACATGCGTATCGGGGATCGGCAGGGAGTAAATCCGCCAAAGTTCGCTGTCAAAGGGAACGTTGGTGAAGCCGGCGCGCTGCAAGGGGATTTCAGCCGGAAATGTCGATCCGGAGAAAAGGACGATCTTGTTGTCCTTCCAGGCCCTGAACATATGCGCGTCGGCATAATCATCCGCGTCCTCGTTCAGCGCGAGCTGGTTGCCCATGCTGAAATCGATATCGGCGATCTGCTTGGGTGGGGTGTCTCCCGTTTCATCAAACTGATTGTGAAGAAGCATCCACAGGACATTGGCATCATTGATTAATTGTGCGTCGTAGACATTATTGATTTCACGCGTGGCGCTGTTGAATGCAAAACCGCCGATGATAGCCATGGTGATGAGGATCGTCGGCGTAACGCGAAAGAACAGATTGCGGGTAAGGGTAGGCCTGCTCATGCGTCCACCATATAGCCCACGCCCCGGATGGACTTGATGAAGTCGCTGCCGAGTTTCTTGCGCAGATTATAGATCGTGACTTCCGTCGTATTGCTCTCGACCGCACTCTCTGCGCTGTACAGCGCATACTCGATATCGCTTTTTGTGACGTATTTGCCGGCGCGTTCCATCAGGAGCTTCAGCAGCTGGAACTCCTTGGCGGTCATCATCACCTGGTTTGAAGCCTTGCGCACGACCTTGGCTGCGGGATCGACTTCGACATCGGCACATTTCAGGATCGTGTCGACACGGCCCTCGCTGCGGCGAACCAGGGCGCGCAAGCGGGCGAGCAGTTCATCGAGATCAAAGGGCTTCACCAGATAGTCATCGGCGCCGCTGTCGAGGCCTTCCACTTTGTGCAGCGGGGTATCGCGGGCGGTCAAGAGCAGAATGGGAACAAGATTCTTGTCGCGCCGGGTCGCCCTGAGCACTTCAAGTCCGCTCATCCTGGGCAAGTTGACGTCAAGAACGACAACAGCAAAGCTCGAATCCTGCATGGCGGCGAGCCCGGTTTCACCGTCCTGCATCCAGTCGACGCCATAGGCATGCTTTTCCAGCGCCTTCTTCAACGAGGAGCCGAGCATCGTGTCATCTTCAATAAGCAGCAATCGCATTGTTCAGATCATCGTTTGAATGCTGGAAAGCAGCATTTGGGGCAGTAACGGGTGGCAGATAGGACGGAATCTCGGTTTTTTGCAGGCGACCATGTTCCAGCCTACACTGGATTGAAACAATCATTACGCTGTTTTCGCTTCGTTACCAATCGTCTCAATTGTTGTTCGCGGGTTCTTCTCTTGTGCCTCAATTCGGATCAGAATGGGTCGCACCGTCATGAACGGCGAAGTACATTCGCGTAAAATGGGTATTGCTGGCGTGTCGCCGGTCAAACCAATGAGGGAGTGAAATCGATGAAAACACTGCTGATAGCAATGAGTCTTCTGGCTGCCACGACCCTGACAGCATTTGCCGCTGAGCCGGCAAAGATGGTTGAAACAAAGGCCGGAAAGGTGCTCGCCACCGAAAAAGGCATGACGCTTTATACGTTCGACAAGGATGCCAAGGGCAAATCCAATTGCGATGCGGACTGCCTGAAAAAATGGCCGGCTTTCCACGCCGATGCCAAAGCGAAGGCCGCAGGCAAGTGGTCGCTCGTCAAAGCCGCCGATGGCAAGGACATGTGGGCTTACGATGGAAAGCCGCTTTACACCTTTGCCAAGGATACAAAGGAAGGCGAGACCGGCGGTGACGGCGTCGGCAGCGTCTGGCACGTCGTAAAACAGTAAAAGCGGCAACAGTCCCCGGAATCAACAACGGCGCAGAAGCCCCGCTTCTGCGCCGTTGTTCAGATCAAATAGGGGTGACCGGATCAAGCCGCCTGAATGGCTGACAGCTTCCATTCCGAGCCATCCTTGCGCACAAAGGTCCACACCTCCGTGGTTTCGGTTGGCCTGGTGTTGTCGCCATCGACAAGACGGCCCGTCGTCCGGTCGAGCATCGCATCGATGCTGGAATAATGCATTGCCAGCGTGGCGTAATCGGCATTGTTCTCGTGCCACGATTCAGCGATATCGCCCTGGAGCAGCTTGACGTCGGAAACGCTGTTGCGCACGCCCTTGGTTGCATTCTCCCCGAGTTCTTCCGCCAGATAGGACATGGCTTCCGGCGTGGTGAGGGACCGCAGTTCGGCGTAATTTTCCGTCCCGTAGGCGGTCTGCACCTTGGTCAGAAGCTGCTCGAACTGATTGAGGTCCGACTGCGTCAGGCCGAGTTCATCCGTCGATGCGGAGGCTTGTGCCGGCCTCGCGTTCTGGGAAGGCTGGGAAGAACCGGAACCCATCGCCGCTCCAACGGTCGGAATACGGAATGACGGGGATGCGGACGGGTCAGCCTGCCGGCCGAAACCCTGGCCGGATACCGGACCCGAAGCGGCAAGAGGCGACTGCCGGCGCTGGGCGAAAAACCGCATGGCCAGCATGATCGCGCCAATCACCAGGCCGATCTGCAGCAGCATGCCGAGGAAACCGAAGCCGCCGCCGAAACCGTGACCGAGCAGCGTACCGATCAAACCGCCGACCAGCAGCCCGCCCAGCATGGAACCGCCAAAACCGCTGAAGAAACCGGGGCGCGGGGCGGCTGCCTGCGGCTGCATGGCCGAGGGTTGGTTCGTTTGCGGGCGCGGGGTCATTGTCCGTTCAATCGGCGCGGCAGGCGACGGTGCTGTCCGGGTGGCTGCGGGCGCATCGAACGTGCGCGTGCCGCGGCTGCCAAATCCGCCGCTCGCCCGCCTTGCGTCGGCGATATCAAATGCACTCAGCGTGACAGCCAAGGCCAGAACGAGCAACACAACGATGCGAATGATGCGGGAAGCAGTACCGGACATAGATTTCTCCTGTTACGCACCAGCCAATTTTCAGCGCGCCACCCGCATATAGAAAGCGGTGCCGGCAATTTTAAGTGCCGACCAGGATAAAACGGACAATTCTGGGTGGATTTTTTGCTTTCCGACCGTTGGATTTTAAAGAATATTTCCCGGTGTGCCGAATAAAGCGGATATCCCGCGTGTTCTCCCATCGCAGTCCCTTTGCTTCAGGAGAAAACGTGATGTTCAACATAGGAAAATTCCCGTCCGTTGGCCGGATTTATCCGGTCGTCCTGCTCGGCGCATGCCTTGCAGGTGCAGTCATTTCCGGTCCTGTATATGCGGCTGGAGGCGGCGGTGGCGACTCGAACGCGACGCCGACCTGCCCGAAGGGCGAAGTCTGGAGCTCGAAAGCGCAAAAATGCGTCAAGCAGCAGGGCAGCCTGCTTCCGGATTCCGATCTGACAAATTATGCCTTCGCACTGGCAGAGGCCGGCCGTTATGAAGAAGCGCTTGGCGTCCTCGATACGCTGAAGAATCCCAATACCGCCGTCGCCCTGAATTACCGTGGTTATGCCACCCGCAAGCTGGGCCGCACGGATGAAGGGATCGGCTATTACATGAAATCCGTTGAGCTCGACCCCCAATACGCCAAAGTGCGCGAATATCTCGGCGAAGCCTACGTCATCAAAGGTCATCTTGATCTTGCCAAGGATCAGCTGGCCAAGATCAGAGGTATTTGCGGAACCGGTTGCGAGGAATATCGCGATCTGGCGGAAGCCATCGAGAATCCGTCCAAGCTGTAGGGAAGTGAGCGCCGCGAACCAGCGAACCGGCGAGCAATCATGACAATTCAAAGCGGATTCATCATGCCTGTCGCATATCCAACGGTTCCTGCTTATAGTCAGTCAAAGCGTAGCAAGGAGTCATCGGACCGTGTTGCCCGGTCCGATGCGGAGGCGACCATCGCAAACGAGCAGGAAATCCGGACGGGACTTTCCCAACACCTGACGCGGCTTTGGCGCTATGCGGTGGTGCTGTCTCACCAGCGTGATGTGGCCGACGATCTGGTGCAGGCAACCTGTGTGCGGGCGTTGGAGCGGGCAAACCAGTTTGCGCATGGCACGCGGCTTGATCGCTGGCTGTTTTCCATTCTTCATTCCATCTGGCTCAACGAAGTCCGGTCGCGCCGCGTGCGGATGGGGCAGGGCTTTGTCGATGCCGATGAAACCCTGGTTTTCGACGGGGCAAGGGACACCGAGACGCATATCTTTGCCAATCAGGTTCTGCGCCAGGTCCAGGCCCTGCCGGAGGCGCAAAGGACGGTGGTCTTCCTCGCCTATGTCGAGGAGCTTTCCTATCGTGAGGTGGCCGAACTCCTGGATATTCCCATCGGTACGGTCATGAGCCGGCTGGCAGCTGCGCGCGCGAAGCTTGCAGCATCCGCCGGTCAGGGCAGGCAGGAGGGGAGCGCGCAATGACCGATCCCAATCACAACACGATGAAAAACGATGAAATGCTGGTGGCCTATCTCGATGGCGAACTTGATCCGGATACACGCCGGCAGGTCGAAGGTCTGATCGAGAGCGACGGGGCCGTTGCCGACCGTCTGCATTTTCTCGCCTCGAGCAACTTGCCCTTCAAGAATGCCTTTGATCCGCTGCTTGACAAGGCACCGGCGGAAAAACTGCAATCCATGCTGGCCGGCATTTCGCCGCCCGAGCCGGTCAGACCACAGGTCAACGGCTGGAATCGCCGGAGTTTCCTGGCAGCGGCAATCGGTTTCATTGCCGTCGGTGTGGCAGTCGACCGGACCTTCCTCGGCCTCCGGTCCAGTCTGCACGGCGATCAGGACGGCAGTGACTGGCGCGCGGTCGTCGCGCAATACATGTCGCTCTATACCCGCGAGACATTGGGCAATGGACCCGTGGATGTTGCGGTACAGTCGGCGCAATTGCGGGATGTCGGGTCGCAACTTGGCCTTTCGCTGACGCCTGATCGCGTGCAGCTGCCGGGCGCCGTATTGAAGCGGGCTCAGATTCTGGCCTATGAGGGCAGGGCCCTGGGGCAGATTACCTATCTGGACGCGGCACAGGCGCCGATGGCACTGTGTATTGTCCAGTCCTCCAAGGGACCAAGGGCCGCGGATACCGAACGGCGCCACGGGATGAATGTCGTGTACTGGTCGAGCGACACCCACGCGTTCTTGCTGATCGGGCACGAATCACTGGATGCCATCAAGACAATGAGCGACAGGCTGCATCAAAGCCTGGCCGTATAGTGCCGCTCCCCCTGTGACAACGCGGTTCGGAGGCGGCACTGAAACCGTTTCCATTTCATTTTGGCTTCAGGTTCGCGTAATCCTGTGATCATCGGCACATGCTACGAGCCGAAAACCTTTGTCTCAGGAGAGTCTGAATGCCTCTTTCGCCCGTGGACCGGATTCTTCGCTTCGCTTTCTCCCGCATCGTCACCCGGGGGTCATTGACAATCCTGACGGCAAGCGGCGCCCGCCTGATCTTCGGCGACGGCAGCGGCGATCCCGTGATTGTGCGTTTTACCGACAGGCGCGCCCAATGGGCCTTTCTCATGGACGCCGATATGCAGCTGGGCGAGCTGTTCATGGACGAACGCTTTATCGTCGAGCAGGGGACGATCTACGATTTTCTCTGCCTGGTGCTGCGCGAGGCGCAAAATGAAACGCATCCGCTGCCGACACGCGTGATCGATGCTTTACGCGCACGCTTCCGGGGTTTCCGTCACCGCAACCTGCCGGCGCGGTCAAAGCGCAATGTTGCCCATCACTATGATTTGGACGGCCGGTTGTATGGCCTGTTTCTGGATGCCGACCGCCAGTATTCCTGTGCCTATTTCGAACATCCGGAGCAAAGCCTGGAAGACGCGCAGCTGGCCAAGAAACGGCATCTGGCCGCCAAGCTTCTGCTGCGGCCCGACAGCCGGGTTCTTGATATCGGCTGCGGCTGGGGCGGATTGGCGCTGCATCTGGCCGCTGAAGCGCCCACGGGCAACGTGCTGGGCGTGACGCTTTCGGAGGAACAGCTCGAATTCGCCAGAAATCGGCCGGGAACAAAGAGCCAGCCCGACCGGGTCAATTTCGCCCTGCAGGATTACCGCAGCCTGAACGGAACATTTGACCGGATTGTCTCGGTGGGCATGTTCGAACATGTCGGCGTCGCATCCTACGGCCAGTTTTTCCGCAAATGCGCAGAGCTTCTGGACGAAAACGGTGTCATGGTGCTGCATACGATCGGTTGTTCGGCCGTGCCGGGATTCACAACGCCGTGGCTCGACAAGTATATTTTCCCCGGCGGCTACATACCGTCCATGTCAGAGATATTGCCCGAAATCGAAAAAGCCGGATTGATGGTCACGGATATTGAAATTCTGCGGCTGCACTATGCGTCGACATTGGCCGCCTGGCGCGAACGGTTCATGGCCCATTGGCAGGATGCGGCGCAGCTCTATGACGAGCGTTTCTGCCGGATGTGGGAGTTCTATCTCGCGGCGGCGGAGTCGGCGTTCCGCTATGAGGACCTCGTGATTTTCCAGTTCCAGCTTGCGAAGAAAAACGACGTCGTTCCCCTGACACGCAATTACATTCGCGAGCACGAGCAAAGCAAAGCCAAAATCCTGCAGGCGGCGAACGCCTGACGGGGCAGGCACCGTGTCGTTTGCCCGCATTGTTGCTGGAAAGGTCGTTCTGTAATAGGTGACCGCGTGGGCTTGACCGTGGTCGTCACTCAACAATAGTCTGGACCACACTACTCGGCCTCGGAGGGGACCATGGTAACGCTCCAGAGCGGTTTGCACGCTGAATACATTGAATCAGCGCTTTCGTCGGGCAGCGCTGCTGCACAATCGGCACTTATCGCGTCATGGCGGCGGTCCATGCGGCTGTATGGCCTCAATCCTGTCGAAGGAAAGGGGCCGAACGTGTTGACCGAACATGAGCTCAACCAGGCGCGGGAACGGCTCGGCTCCCTCATCATGACGGCCCAGACCAGTCTCGACCGGCTTTATGCCGCCGTCGGCGGTGCAGGCTGCTGCATTCTGCTGGCCGACAAGAACAGCATCCCTGTTGACCGGCGCGGCTGTGTGGCGGACGACGAAGCCTTTTACCGGATGGGGCTTTGGACCGGCGCGGTGTGGAGCGAGGAATCCGAAGGCACCAATGGCATCGGTACGGCCATTGCCGAGCAGCGGGCTTTGACCATCCATCGCGACCAGCATTTCCGCAGTCGAAACACGGCTTTATCCTGCACGGTTGCCCCCATCTTCGATCATCGCGGCCGTCTGGCCGCCGTTATCGATGTATCCTCCGCCCGCCACGACCTGACGGACGATTTCGTCAAGCTGATAGCGATCGCCGTGACTGACGCGGCCAGACGCGTGGAGGCGGAAAATTTCCGGCTTGCTTTCCCCAAGGCCCGCATTGTCCTGGCGCCGCCCGGTGACAACTGGATGAGCGAACGGGCTTTGAACGCGCTGATCGCCGTCGACGAGGATGATCTGGTGATCGGTGCATCGCGCTCGGCGCGCCAACTGCTTGGTCTGACCGACGACTCGCTCGCCGCTCCGTTGCCGGCGGCTGATCTGTTGGGGCAGCACCAGTCGGCGGCGCGCGATTTTGCCATGGCCGAACGCGGTGCGATTCAAAGGGCGCTGGCCCGGAGCGGCGGCAACGTATCCGCTGCCGCGGCAGATATGGGTATCAGCCGGGCGACCCTGCACCGCAAACTGAAGCGCCTCGGCCTTTCCTGAACGGCAGTTGATTTTTTTGCCTTGATTTGTCGCAAAACTGCGACAGATCGAGTTTGCACATAAGCGGACGGGGCTGACACACTGTAAATATTGAGTAACTCTTCCCGTAACGCCGCAAGAGCCGGTTCGAAACAGGTGGAGAGAAACAACCAGGTGGATTTGAAACGCTGCCTGACCCGATTCCAGGAATGCCTTGGCATAGGCTTGGAACAAAACCCGATCATCGCAACGGGAACACATATTATTCCGTTTCATGCCGTTTCCAGTGAGAATCCGCAACGCGATGCGGGCTTTGAGGTTTTCCGATCATTTTCGTTGATGGGTCTGGCGGTGCACGGCGATCCGGCAAACAGCAGAATTTCCCCAAAAGCGAGCTCCTGACCAGGGCTTGCTTCGTCGGTGGCGCTGACCTTCATCCAGCGCCGCCGACGGCCTTTCGCTGCAGCGGGCAAAATCACCTGCACCGATATGCGTTGCAATGAAAGTGCAACACTGCCCGGGAGCCGGTTGACGCAGCAATGCGAATGGCTATAAAGGCCTCCGACCAGCTTGAGTACAGGCAGCGGGATAACCGGCCCGCAGCGATGGAATACCGAGTGCGGTTAAGGAGGGGTGGCCGAGCGGTTTAAGGCACCGGTCTTGAAAACCGGCGTAGGTGAGAGCCTACCGTGGGTTCGAATCCCACCCCCTCCGCCATATCCCATTGCGATCATCCACCCATCGTCATGCGAACGAATTCGACAACGGACGTCGTGCCGAGTTTTGTCGAGATATTCACGCGGTGGGCGTCGACAGTCCGGGGCGATATGCCGAGGGCATTGGCAATGCCCTTCGTGTCGAAGCCGCGGCAGATCATGTTGAGGATCTCGCTTTCGCGCGGCGTCAGTGTCGCAAGCAAGGCCTCGTCCTGTTGCCGCTCGAGCACGGTGTCGAGCGATCGTTCCATCGCATGGATGGTTGCAAACAGGGTATCGGCATCAACGGGCTTGGAGAGAAAATCCATGACACCGACCTGAAAGGCCGCGCGGCAGGCCGCAACATCACCGTGTCCGGTCAAAATGACCAATGGCCAGCGGATTCCTCGTGCAACGAGCTGTTGATGCAGTTCAAGGCCATTTACCTGCGGCATTTTCAAATCCACCAGCAGGAATCCCGGCTTGTTCCGATCGACTTTTTCCAGGAAAGAATTGGCGTCAACGAAGGTCCGGACGGCCATGTCGCTGGCCCGAAAGAGCAGCGATAGACCTTCTCTTACCGTATCGTCATCATCGATCAGATAGATGGGATAGCGCGATGTCATGCCGTCGATCCTGTCCCGGACAACCGATTTTGCAATATCGCACCGCGGTTGTTTGCGCGAATCATATTCGCGCGAGCACTGAGTCATTTTACGCTTGCTGAAACGTTTCATCGCATATCGTTCCATCGAGCCGGAAAAAATGGCGGGGATAGAAGGCGGCAAATCAACCTGACGCATTGCTGGTCTCAGCGTGCTATGAATTCATTGAGATGAGGTTGCCGGTTCAAGGCATCCGATTGGGACAACGGAAATTCCGGTGCGGCGATGGTGAAACCATATTCGATCAGGGCCTTTCTCGTTCAATGGGTTGCGATCGAGCTTGTGGTTATGGCGATCGTTGCCGCCATATCCGTGATCCAGATTCGCGACGATTTTGCATTTGAACGCTTGGTAATGACGAGTCAGCTTTCGACGCGAGCGGTGGAGATGCGCTCAAGCATCGGGTTGTTGCAACCTGTCCTGCAATTGCCTGACAACGATTCCCACCTGTCATTCGTTCAAATCGCCGCGGCTGTCCTCAAAGCTTACCCCTATTGCAACAGCATCCGTCTTTATGAGATCAAGCCTGGCCAATCGGAGTGGAGCGAAACGCTCAGCGTGCCCGCCATGAGCGCAGCGCCGGAAGAGACGGATTTGCAAACCATCATAAGTGCCGTTGCGCGCCAGCCCGACGGGGACATTGTCGCCTATCCACTGCCTCACTTTGCCGAGCATGTCGTGTTTGCAATGAAGTTCATGAACCGGCAGAGACCGGCCGCCGTCATGGTGGTCTATGATGCCGCCAAGGCGATACAATCGATCCACGTGCCTGGAAACATAGAATACCAACTCTACATGGGGAATAGGCTGATTTATACGGCGAACCCGCAACCGCGCGGGTTTTTGCAGAGAATCCTGCCATGGTTTCTTGTGGATATGCGGAGAACATCCGAGAATCCCGATGATGATACTCGGTTTCACAGCCGTTACGAAAAGCGCGTTACATTTGGCCAGGTGTTCGATTGGCGGTTGATTGTCCCCCTATCGCTGCTTGGTCTCGCGGTATTGTATGCATTTCATCTGCTGGTGAACCAGCGCGCGGCATTGACGCAAGCGCAAGAGGCTGAGCAGTCCGCCCGCAGGCAAATGGAGTTGCTCCGGCATGAAAACCGCTTGTTCCAGGCCTCGCGCGTTAATGCTGTCGGCGAATTGGCATCAGGCATTGCCCATGAACTCGCACAGCCCCTTACCGCTTTGCTCAGCCAGAGCCAGGCGGGGCTCATTCTCGTGGAGAAGGGGGACGCCGGGAACAGGGACGGCAGCCTCAAGCAAGCGCTCGCCGCCAATGTTCGCGAGGCTCAACGTGCCGGCAAAATCCTCCACAGAATGCGCGATTACATTGTCGGGAATGATATTCAACCGGTGTTGCAGGAGCTCAACCCGATCATCGTGAACATGGTCGAGCTGCTGCGGGTGAAACTTAGGGAACAGAATATCGAGGTGTCGATGGATTTTGCCGCTCCCTCGCCAAAATCGGTTGTGGGTGCCATTGAGCTCGAACAGGTCATTCACAACCTTCTGCGGAACGCCATCGATGCCTTGTCCGAATGCAGTCATGACCGCAAGAGGATCGCCATCAGGACGTTCAGTCAGGATACGGTCAACATCATCGAAATTGCTGATAACGGTCCGGGAATGTCCGGCGAGGTCCTGAAAAACCTGTTCCATCCGTTCTTCACGACCAAGCAAAACGGCATGGGCTTGGGTCTTTCGCTGTGCGCGCGGCTGCTTGAGCGGTCGGGCGGTATGCTCCATGCCCGTAATGACAATGGAGCCGTGTTCTGGATCACGGTGCCTGGGGAGGGGGTGGCATCGCCGCTCATATCTCAAGGATCAAGGGACAGTGGTCCGACACTTCCGGTGCCGTCACCACCGTGAACGCCCGAACCTCGACGTTCTGGTTCACCAGCATGTAATCGGCGAACCGTCCCTGCTTGCGATAATGCGAACTGCGGGTACCGTTGAACCCTCCGGCCGTGACCAGATCCGTCAGCCCTATCTCGGCGAGCACCGCAAAGGTCTCACTTCCGGGTTCGACATTGAAATCGCCGCACACGATCAGTGGGTCACCCGGCGCGGCAATCCGTGCCGCCAGTTCCTTAAGCCTGCGGGCCTGCGCCAGCCGTTCTGGCGTATCCATCTTCCCGTTGACATCGCGCAGCCCGTGCATATGGGCAATGGCGACCATCCGGTCCCGTGCATAGTCGTAAACCCGGATTGCGTGCGCAGATCGCGACCTCGGATGATCGCCATAGCCGTACGGCGAAAACCCCTTGTGCACGAAGTCCTGTGCCTGCGCCGTAACCGGCAGGGAGTTCCGCACGAAGGTCGCGAGCCCCCACTGCGAGGGCACTGGCTGATCACCGTTCCACAATACGCCCTGGGCTGCCGGACAGAATATGGCCGTATGGTTGGCGAGTGCGGCCGCAACATCGCGGAAAAAATTCGCGCGCTGGGGCAGGACATGATCCCCGTCGCGATACAGGAGCCAATCGACCCTGGCCTCGGGACTGTGGACCACCTCCTGCAGGCATAGAACATCCGGCTGATCCGTTTGGAGATAGGATATCAACGGTTCGTGCAGCTTGCCGCCCCAGCCGTTGAGGCTCATGATTCGCATGCCCTACATCTCCATGGGACCCGTGTGAGCTTTCTATGCGAACGTTAGCTGGTTTGAAACCCGGAAACAGGCTGGGCTTGCGGAAACGGCCTGAACGTCAGGGCGATCAGGAATGCGCCGATACCGATAGCCCAGGCTCCGATATAGAGCCATTCGTAGCTGGCGAATGTGTCATAGATCAAACCTCCGGCCAACGGACCCGTTGCCATGCCCAAGCTGGCGGCCATGGCCGTTCCGCCGATGATGGTGCCCATCATGCGCATCGGGAAATTCTCGCGCGCCAGTACGGCATAGAGCGGCATGACACCGGCATAGATGAAACCGAACAATGCGGCCACCGCATAAAACCCGGCAAGTTCCCGCACGAAGACGTAGGCCAGCGCCCCGAATGCCTGGAGCAGCAGCCCGCCGACCAGCACGCGCTTGGCGCCCAGGCGATCACCCAGAACACCGAAGACAACCCGGCCGCCAAGGCCTGCCAGCCCTTCCAGGCTGTAGATCGTAACCGCTGCGATCAACGGGATTCCGCAGCTGACCGCGTAACTCACCGTGTGGAAAATGGGGCCGGAGTGGGTGGCGCAGCAAAAGAAATTGGTCAGCAGCAGGATGATGAATTGGGGAGACCGGATGGCTTGCCCGATCGACATGGATGACTGCGGCTCTGCGTCCTGCAGTGCCGGGGTATTGCCCATCTCGGCGGCCGGCGGGCGGCGCACCAGGAGGGCGGCGGGAATCATCACGGCGGCGGCAACCGCAGCGATGATCAGCATGGATGTCCGCCAGCCATGGATCGAAACAAGCCATGCCGCCAGCGGCGACATGGTCATCGGCGCCATTCCCATGCCCGCCGAAACAAGAGACACGGCAAGGCTGCGCTGGGTGTCGAACCAGCCGGTGACGCATGCCATCATCGGCGCGAAGATCGCCGCGGTCGCGGCGCCGACGAGCAGGCCGAAGACCAGTTGAAACTCGGCAAGCGACGTAGCCCGGCTGGCCAGCGCCAGACTTGCGGTCAGCAGCACCGATCCCGTCAGCACCACGGGACGGGCGCCGAAGCGGTCGGACAGGTTCCCCCACAGCATGCTAGCCGATGCCATGGCGATGAACCCGATCGTCATGGCGCCGGACACGCCGGTGACGGACCAGCCCGTGTCCCGGGCAATGGGCTGGAGGAAAACCGGGAGGGAAAACATGGCGCCGATGGCCATGCAGCCCAGCAAGCCGCCGGCTGCAACGATTACCCAGCGATACGAAGCATTGCTCATTGCTCTCTCCATTTTACTGGCTGTTGCCGAAAGCCCTTGCCATGCAGGCCGTGCAAGCCGGTGTTCGCCCCGCCGTGTTATCTGGGCCGCGCGACAACGCGCACTTTACCGCTCTTGCCGCCGCCACAGAAAAACTGATCGCCGCCGTCGGACTCGAGCCCCGACACGCCGGTGCCTGCGGGCATGTCGAGAATGGTCAGGACATTGCCGGTCGCGGGATCGATGCGCCTGACATCACTTTGATCCTGTTCCCACGTGCCGTGCCAGAGTTCGCCGTCAACCCAGGTCACCCCGGTGACCATGCGCTTGGACTCGATGGTGCGCAGAATAGCGCCTGTCTGCGGATCGATCTGGTGGATTTTCCGGCCCTGATGCTGCCCGACCCAAAGCGTCCCTTCTGCCCATGCAAGCCCTGAATCGCCGCCGCCGCCGGGCGCCGGGATTGTCGAGAGTACGCGGCCTGTCTCCGGGTCGACCTTCTGGATGCGATCTTCGGCAATCTGGAAGAGATATTGGCCATCGAAAGCGGTTCCGGCATGCGCAGCGATGTCCAAGGAGCGCAGCACCGTACCGCTCGCCGGATCAAGGGCATTCAGCCGTTCTCCCGATGCAAACCAGACATTCCGGCCATCGAAGGTAACCCCGGCCACCTGGTCGGTGCCGGGAAACGGGCCATATTCGCGGAGAATTTTTGCCGATTGTTTCATGATTTCATCCTTGTCACCTGACTGCTGAACATTTCCTCCTGACCCTACTCACTTGGCAGGAGATCGGGGAGTAACAAGATTGTCGGGAAACCCGGCACGGGCGGACTGATCCAGCGGCGGGCGCGTCCGCGACCGAACGATTGCACCTTGCCCGCTTCCGCAAGTATCAGAAGGGCACGCTGCACGGTCCGGGAACTGGCCCCCAGGGCAATTGCCAGAGCGGAACTTGACCATGACTCGCCATCGGCAAGAAAGGCGAGAACCGCGCCATGCGCTTCCTCCATAGGCGGCGCAAGGACAACGATGCCGCTGGCGTCGAGCGGTGTCATGCAAAAGCCCCGCGCTGTTGCGGACACATCTGCCAACATTCGCAGTTCCTCGCGCAACCGGCCGACTTCGACCCGCAGGCGGGCGCGATGCGATTCATCGGCATGCTTTGCCCCGAATGCACGGGCGAGAAGCGCGGCTCTTGGCACGTCACCGGGCGCGGCTTCGCCCAGCGCGCGGGCCAGCGCGAACAAAACCGGGCGCGTGGCCAGTGATATCACCCGATCCCCGACCCGAACGACATGCCGGCACGCATCGACGACCAGCACTCCGGATGCGAGCAGCGTTTCGATCTGCTCCAGCAAGAGCGGACGTTCCTCGCCGCGCTGGATCAGACGGGCGGCGGGTGTTTTCAGGACATGGGAGGCTTGCTCGACCTCCGCGATGAGGGCGGGGATCTTCGCTTCAGCCGCGGCTTTCTCGGCCTGCCTGAGTGCCTCGCGCGCTGCAGACGTGTTGAGGCGCCGGATGGCAATTCCGGCAGCCACGAGGGCGAGCGCCGCTCTCGACGTTGCCGGCAGCGGCGCGGGATCAAGCTTGGCGAGGGCGCGCTCGGCCGCGTCGACATGACCGACCAGAAGCAGCCGCCGAATATCCACGGTCCGTGCATGGGCGGCATTGACGTGATCGCCATGGGCTTCGAGTGTTGCCCGCGCCATGTCCAGTGCCTTTACGCGCCAGCCCAGATCGCGCGAGACAAGTGCAATTTCCGCTTCGGCGACGATGCATCGCGCGCGGGCTTTTTCCTCTTTTGTGCCGAATGCCCGTGCCGCGCTCTGCAACAGGGTCCTGGCGCGCGGGAATTCGCCAAGTTGCGCCATGGCGATGCCGCGCAATGCAAGGGCGGGCGCGTCATCACGCAGCGCCACCCGTTTCAAGGCGCCGAGAGTATCACCTGTCGCAAGGGCGTGCGCTGCGGCGTTGATCAGCGAGTCCATCGGATGGCCGTCACACTTGTTACTCCGATCGTTCGATCAGCGAGTCGTAATCCATCTCACGGACAATAACCAGTATTGCAACCTTGATCGGCGAATGGGGGCTGTGCGAAATCCCGCGCTTCTTTGCGCAGCATTTGAATGGGAGGGCGGGTGAGGCTCGGTTGGGGCATTGACGGGGGAAGAATATCACCGAGCCTCCCATTGCCTCATGGAGAGTAGCAACAGGGATATCATGAGCACCGGAGTTGGGCTTTTTCATGAAGCGCCAGCGCTTGCGCGCGCGGGCCGGATCGCTTGTACAAACACAATGCAAAGCATTCATTTGTTCAGATGATATTAATCTGCAGGTAGCATCTTTGTGCCGGCGTTAAGGTGGGAATGACGTCGTTTACGGGCAGGGGGCTCTGTGGATCAGGATGGCGAAAATACAAAAATAGACTACCAACCCTATGTGATGTCGGTTTGGCCGGTTCTATTTGCATTCGTGGCGGTTTCGATGATGGTGCTGTTTCTCGGCAGAATGGGGGCCGATTTCAGAAATGCGGGCGATCACAATCTCAACCCCCAGACGCACACCGGTGACGACTCCGACAGCCGGTGACACAATCCGGCTGTCCGGCGATGAAAACCGGCTCAGCCGGCTTGCGGTCTTCCGCGTTGAATAGAGCTGCCTGACCTAGCCCGTTGTGTCGCTCACGCATTTCTTGACGAAACTGTTTTTTGCGGCGCCGGCAAGCTTCTTGGCGGCGGCCTGCGTATCGCAGGTTGTTGCCGCATCTGCCGCGCATTTCTTCGTGAAATTGGTCAAAGCAGCGCCGGAAAGCTTTTTGGCCTCGGCCTGGCTTTTACAGGTGCCATCCGCCAAGGCCGGACTTGCTGCCAACGCCAGAAGTGCGATCGCTATAAGTGCACGCATATTCAACTCTCCATTGCTGTTTCAGGAATAATAGTTCTGCCCCAATGGGATGCTACGTCAAATGCAACTGAATGACCTTCGTGTGTCTTTCTGAGACAACCGAACAGCCATTCAGCTTCGTTTCCGGTCTTTACCTGCCAGTATCTTGAGGAAACGGTGAATTGTGCGCCGATTCGGCCGTTCGCTCAGCCTGCTGAAGCGCCGATGCAGAAACTCGTCGATTTCCCGAACGGAGACACTGGCAAGATCCGTACCGTAGCGGGCCTTCAATGCTTCTTCGATCATGTCCAGGTCCCTCGTGGTCGGATTGTAACCGGAGGTACTTATGGCAAGAGGAAGCGATTGGTGAATGAGATATTTTGCAAGTTTATTGAGTTCTGGATCACGGCCCAATTTACTCATTTTTTCTCCCCCGTGCTCTTCGGCACTATGGGGGAGAGAATACGCTTCGACAGCCCCGCAAGCAACAACGCTGAACCAAAATATTCGTTAAATAAATTCGTCGATTTTTTACTTCACATCACGGGTATTACTAACAGGCGGCCACGGAGAAGACGTAACCGTGATAGTCGTTGTCGATAAGCAGATTCAGCTTGATCTGGGGGTTTCTCTCCAGCCACTCCCTGCATGCTCTTTGCTGGCCGAATTCCGGGAGATTCCTGAAACAACGCCAGTCATCGAACAGCATGACAGACCCGACCGTCAAACGGGAGGTGAGGTAATCCAGCACAGGCACTGTGGACTCGTAGAGATCACAATCGACCCATGCGAACGCAACGGTCTGGATAGGCGATGACTGCGCATGTCCTGGTTGCAGCGTCTGGTCGTACCAGCCCTTGATGGTTGTAACCCGCGCCAGATCAACATTGCGCAGCTTGAGATTTTCCTTGAACTGCGCCTCGTTGCACGAGAACTGGCCTTCGAAGAAGCCGCCGCTGTAGCCGCCGGACTCGTCGATTCCCTTCTTTGGTTGCGGCAAGCCCTCGAACGAATCCAGGGCGACAAAGCGCATCTCCGGATTTTCCCGCCCTATCACGTTGCACGCATAGGCAAAGGTCTCGCCCTGATAGACGCCGAATTCGAGATAGTCTCCCTTGATTTGAGCGCCCCTGAAGTAATCGGTGACCTTGTCGATGACGTCCCACCTGAACCTGTTCGGTGCAAGGAGACGCGTTTGCAGATACTCGACCTGTTGGGCAAGAGCGACATTCGTTTGCTCATACCGATCCAGCCGGTCCTGCAGTTCGGCGATCACCTGGTCTAGTCCGTAGCTTCGTTCCTGTTGCGGCAAACTGGTCATGCGTGGTTCCACTTTATAACTGGGAGATTCGATAGCGGGCAGGCAAGTGTAACAGTCGTACCATTGCCTTTTGATGATTGAATCGCAAGAGAGCCGCCCATTGTCTGAATAAGACGCGCACAACCCGTCAAGCCCAGTCCGCTATGGCCGCGCGACTCGCCCTTCGTCGAGAAGAACGGTGTCGTGGCCTTCTTGATCTGTTCCCGTGACATGCCGACGCCGGAATCCTCGATGGCGACAATCAGGTCTTTTCCAATCGGCCAGCGCCTGGCGATATTCACCTTGATCACAATGTGCGGGTGCTGCTCATCCTCGACGGCGTCCTTGGCGTTGCGCAAAAGCTCGTGGAGCATGAGATGGAACTGGCCCTGCGGTACAAGCAGCTGCATTGCTTTCACATCGGCGCGCACGATGGGAATGGTCGATCCGTCGGGACGCGTGATCTGATCGAGGATCGTTCCCAGCGTCACGATCGGCGTATTGTCCTGATCAAATTTGGGATAGGCGATCCGGGCCAGCCAATCGGTCACAACCGACAGATCAGTGATCCGCTTGCGGGCCATGTCGAGCAGTTTTGGATCGGGGTTTTCCTCGGGCGAAAGTGTCTCGTGCATCCACATGGACAGTCCGTTGATTCGCGTGAAGGTCATGTGGGAGAAGAGCAGCGCGAACTGACGGACCTGATTGTTGTAGAGCGCCTTGCTCCTGTAGGCGACCATGGCAAACAGAACGACCATGATCGCGGTCGCAAACACGAAGGCGTACAGGAAATTGTCGTAGAGCGCTTTTTGCTCGAGATCGGCGGTGCGCTTCTGGGTGTTTCCGAGGTTACCCGTCGTCGTCAAGACAATGGCCGGCCAGAAGTCTTCAAACCGGGCCACAATCAGATTGTAGTCTGGATCGGCTAGCGCAAGCTGCGGCATCAGCTCATTGTTTATGTAATCGAGCAGTGTCTTGATCAGATCGATATCCACTTTAGGCATGATCTTCTCGGTATAGGGCAAAGCGATCAGCGTCTTGGCATTGATGGCGAGATAGGTGCTTTCAGACAGGATTTTGGCGCGGTACTCCTGGGATTTGGTGAGTGTAGCCAGCCGGGCCCATCCCATGATGCTGACCATCTTCTCGCGCGCTTGGGTTGAACGCCACTGAACCTCGTTGACTTCCCCGATGATGTCATAGGCCTGACTGCGATACTTGTCCGTTTGCAGAAACGAGGCGAGGCCGATCAGCACAAAGAGACCAAAGGAAATGGCAAGGATGTACGTACCGTTTGCGCGGAGTATCTGTCTCACCTGTCCACCACGTGTCTGAAATCAATCCCACTCATCGTCTAAGGATCACGCGGCTTGATACGCGATCAAAAATTATTGCTCAAATTGCAGCTCGGTGAGAAACCAGATCCATCTTGAATGATCTCCCGGGTCATAGGCCTTGGGCATGCTGTCAAAAGGCCAGACAATGTAGAATGGCCCAAAATCGTCGGCCTCAAGCGGGCGGAATTCGCCCTCATGGCATTTTCCTGCCTTGGCTTCGACGTTATTGCAGGCAATCTGTGAGGCAACGATCGGATTGTAGCGTTTGATTTCGTCCATATCGATTCTGGCGGAATAATCGTTGGGCGCTATGCCCTTTATAACCTTCGCATTGGCCAATCCGTTCTTTGCCAAAATCTCGATCAGCGAAAAACCGCGATAGGTGCGCTGTACGTCGTTGGTCCAAGGCGTCTTGGTTTGGATCTCCCGGTAGGAAAATGATTTTGCCAGATCGTCCTCCTTGTAGGAGACGATGGGTTTTCCGCTCTGGCGTTCGATCTGGAGAACATACGGGTCGACTATGCCGGCGGAAGCGGCGGGAACCGCGCATAAGAGCACAAGGCCCAAGAAGCAGGCACGCCAACCGCTGTATATTTCCACGGCCTTTTCCTCAATCGGTTGCAGGATCATCATTGTCGGCAGTGATTTTGCGGCCATGAGCCAGGACTTTGCTTCGCGCCCGTTTGTATTTCTGCTCGGCCATCTCGGCACTTTTCATCTTAAAGTGCTTTGCCATAAGCACAAACAGTTCATTGCGTTTCATGCCCTTCGGGCGGTCTTCCACCCATTGGAGGCATTCTTCCTCCGACAATGACAGGAACGGATAATAATAGCCCGGAAAAGCATCGCTGATCGTCTCGCTCCCCCGATGCACGACAAATTCAGAACGGGTCATGAGTTCTAGAATGCTGGCGAGGGTGGGAGCATTGAGCCGATTTTTGCCCAGGTATCCCTTCGCGCCGAGGTTCCTGCATGTTTCCGCCTCATCGGTCGAATACCGGCCGGTAATGACCAGGTGAACGGCTGCGGGAGTGGAATTGATGATGGACTCGATGATTTTCAGGCGCACATCGCGGGATTCCATCTCGCTTCCATAGTCTGGAAGCCCCGGATCGATGATGATCAGGTCAAATTCATCGGCCTCGATAGCCATCTGCGCCGCATGGAAGGTCTCGGCGGTCGCCACGTGCTGACCTGCTGTCTTGAAGTGCCGCTTCAGCGAATCCGCATAAAAATAATCATCTTCGATGATCAGAACTTTGGAAATTTTTACATTCGCGTGGTCCATGCGTGGGGTTTTAACAGGCTCGTCTCGCGAAAAATAGGTATCATCGCGGCACCTACCGCATGCGGACAATTCAAGCATGATGACTGGCAGGAATGCGTAAGGTGCCATGGTAATGCATTGGCTTTTCCTAAGACAATGGCGCCACTGCAACGATCCACCAATAGTGAAACTCGTTCTGCTTGCTATCGTTCCACGTGCACCACCGGTCGTTTTCTTGTTCAAACTCACTATGATCATAGCGCTCGATCAGCGAGCTGATAGTAAGCTTGCAATCTTCAATTGTTTCAAATTGCAGGGGAAGGGGTTCGTCCCATAAAACATCACCAAGCGTGTTTCGCACACCGTGCTTGATTATATACATACTTGAAGACCCCCGAAATTCTTTGAGATATACTTAGTTGTATGAAGCCGGAATACAACCGGGCCGCGAAAAGAAAGCACCGCGCAGTTGTTTCGCTGCTGCATATCGCGTTCGGCGTGTCCCGGCATGCTCTGAAGGTCCATCGCCAGCGAGACTGGGCGCCTTGATTGGAACTTTCATCGGCAATCCGAGTTGAAGAACGCTGGCGAAACCCCGTTGGCAGGGCTCGGCCTGGAGGACGTGTGCAGCTTCTGACAAGCCGGGCCCACAGGAGGATGCAAGGAGAATGATCGACGATTTTGATGACGATGACGAAGAGGTCTGGCCAAGCTACAGCTCGAATGTCTGGTATATCGCCATATTCATCGGGGGCGTGGCCGCCGCGGCGCTTCTGACCTACATCTTCGGCGGTTGGCTCTAACGGCGCTTGCGCCGAACGCGCTTCACGTCTCCGCATCAAACCTTCCTTTGCGGATAAGGCGCCCGTTAACCAAAGTTAGCCATGACAGGCAATGTCTCCCCGCTCTGTTAAGCTGCTGTCAACCTATCGGTGCGAGTTATAATTCTGGTGCAATACTCCATGATGGGTTCTGGGGCTGCACCGTGTTCTGTTCGGTATCGTTGCGTAAAAAGTGTGGGGACGGCATCCAGCCGGTAGTTTGCATTGTCAAAAGCCAAAGCTTTTCGAATTGCGGGAGTTGTTGCGATGGGCGCCCTGATGGCAGCCTGCGCGTCACCCACGGCAAAGGTTGCTAAACGAAGCCACGGCAAGGAATATTTCGCTGAATCGGAGTATGGCGTCAAAGCCAGCCCCCGCGTCGTCACCGATTTCCGCAACATGCCGCGCGGCGGCGGGCGCAACCAGATCGGCAGGCCCTATCAGGTTCGCGGCAAGTGGTATTATCCCAGGGAAGAGCTGGGCTACAAGCGTCAGGGGCGGGCATCCTGGTACGGCTCGGCCTTTCATGGCCGCCTGACCGCCAATGGCGAAGTATACGACATGAACCACCTGTCGGCGGCACACCCGACCATGCCGCTGCCGAGCTATGCGCGCGTGACCAATCTTGCCAATGGCAGTTCCGTGATCGTGCGCGTCAACGACCGCGGGCCGTATCACAGCGATCGCGTGATCGATCTGTCGCAAAAGGCTGCGACGATGCTGGACTATCAGCATACGGGTACGGCCGACGTGAAGGTGGAATATGTGGGCCGCGCGCCGCTCGAAGGGCGCGATGACGGCTTTTTGCTCGCGTCGTATCGTGCGCCCGGCACGCGTGATCGTCTGATGCAGCCGGATTCAGGCACCATGATTGCCATGAATGGACCGACACCCACCCAGCGCAATGCCCTTTCCATTCCCGGCATGCGGCAGCCGAAGGTGCAGGGCGTTCAGGTGGCGAGCCTGAATGTGGCGCCGGTATCGTTCAATGATCAGGCGGTCAGTCTTGGTGCGCCCGCGCAGCCGCAGATGAATGCCGCCATGGGTGCAATGCCGTTCGGCTATGATATACAGCCGGTTCTGCCGCTTGTTGGTCCCTATATCGACGACAAGCCGGCGATCCTGCTCGGATCGCTGAAGGGCGGCCCACGGCGCGCATCGCCATTCGTCAGTTCCTACGCCAGCGAGCGTGTGGCAAGTGCCAATGCCACGGCGGTGGCGATGAACAGTCTGATATCGCCGAAGGCCATTTCCGACGCGTGGAAGAATGAAAACAAGCTGCGTGAATCCGCAGCGGCACCGGCGGGTGAATATGTCGATGTCGGCCTTTTTGCCGACAGGTCCGAAGCGGGCCGTGTCATGAGCGCCTTGGCGCCATTGGGCAAGGTCGATCTGTCCGAGGTCAACAGCCCGGATGGCCTGCGCATTGCTCTGATTGCACGGACCAGCGCGGGAAAGAACACCGATGCCTTGCTGCAGGCTGCCTGGAAAGCGGGAGCGGGTGATGCGTTTGTCGTACGCGATGACGGAAACTGATTTCCCGCGTCAAAGAACATTGCCGTTACAGCCATTCCGTAAGCTTGCCGCCAGTCTTGCCGTCGTGCTGCTTGCCGCGTCGCCGGTCCACGCGCAGGAAGCATTGTTCGACACCAAGGCCAAGCAGGCCCTGATGCTTGAAGACCAGACAGGCACCATTCTCTACGCCAAAACACCCGATACGCTGATCGAACCAGCCGCGCTGGCCAAGCTGATGACCATGGAACTGGTCTTTCATGCGCTCAAGACCGGCCAGATCAAGATCGATACCCAGTATACCGTCAGCGAAAATGCCTGGCGCACGGGCGGGGCGCCGTCCGGCGGCTCCACCATGTTTGCCAAGCTCAAGTCGTCGATCAGCGTCGGTGACCTCATCCAGGGCGTTATCGTACAGTCAGCCAATGACGGTTGCATCATTCTGGCCGAGGGCATTGCCGGGTCGGAACAAAAATTCGCCGAGATGATGAACGCACGGGCGAAGGAAATCGGCCTGAAGAATTCGACGTTCCGTAATTCGACCGGCTTGCCCGATCCGGAGCAAAAGGTGTCGCTGACGGACCTTGTCACGCTGGCCCGCTACATCAAGCACGAATATCCGGAATATTATCGCACCTATGCGCAGGAGAGCTTCACCTGGAACAATATTTTCCAGCGCAACCGCAATCCCTTGCTGAAGCTGGATATTGGCGCTGACGGCATGGGTACCGGCTACACCGAACAATCCGGCTATGGTCTTGTCGGTTCGGCCGAACATAACGGGCGCCGTTACATCGCCGCCCTGAGCGGTCTGGCGACAGACAAGGAGCGGGCGGAAGAAGCCAAGAAAATCTTTGAATGGGCCTACAGCGCCTTCGAGGAAGTCAATATCTTTGCCGAAGGCGAGACCATCGCGGAAGCCAGCGTGTTCGGCGGTGTCAAATCCAGCGTCCCGCTCAAGGCACACGAAAGGATCAGCCTTCTCGTCCCGACGGCCAACAAGGATCGCCTCAAGGCCCATGTCGTGTATAAGGGCCCACTGCTGGCCCCGGTCAAGGCGGACGAGCAGGTCGGCGTGCTGCGGATCTGGATCGGCGATGCCCTGGCGCAGGAAACGCCGGTTTACACGGGCGAAGCCGTTGAACCCGGTGATCTGCAGAAGCGCACGCTCGATGCGGTCCTGGAACTCACCACCGGCTGGACGCGCCGCCTGAAGCTTTAAGCTTTTCCCGGCTCGACCTTTTCAGTCCCGCCCGTTAGAACCTCGTCTAGAGATCAAAAGCGACTCTTTATCGAAAGACGGCTGACGGCGTGCAACAAGGACTGTTCATTACCTTTGAAGGCGGCGAGGGCGCTGGCAAATCCACCCAGATCACCCGTCTGGCAGCGCATATGCGTGCAGCCGGCGATGATGTGGTGGTGACCCGCGAGCCGGGCGGCTCGCCCGGTGCCGAGGCAGTGCGGCATGTCATCCTGAGCGGCGCTGCCGAATCCTTCGGTCCTGCCATGGAAGCCATGCTGTTTGCCGCCGCGCGCAATGATCACGTCGAGCAGGTCATGCGCCCCGCGCTCAACACGGGCAGCATGGTGCTCTGCGACCGCTATATCGACTCCAGCCGGGTTTATCAGGGGGTCACCGGCGATCTCGATGCCGGTCTGATGCGCGCCATTGAGAGGGCAGCCGTCAACGGACTGATGCCTGATCTGACCATCATTCTCGATCTGCCGGCGGAAATCGGTCTGGAGCGCGCAAACGCGCGCCGCGGAACAGGCACCGCCGATCGCTTCGAAAAGGAAACCATCGAGATGCACCGCAAGCGCCGGGATGCCTATCTGGCCATCGCCAAGGCTGAGCCGGGGCGGTGCAAGGTGGTGCCTGCGGACCGGCCGGTTGACGATATCGCGGCGGATATTGCCCGCCTCGTCGATCGCCTGAAGGCGCGGCGGGCGATAAAGGAAACGGCCAGAGCGGGAGCGGCACAATGAGCGATACGCTTCCCGACGTGCCAGCCACGCACGATACGATTGACGGCATTCCCGCTCCGTCGGCCAATCCCGCGCTGTTCGGCCACCCGTCCATCCGTTCATTTCTGGCGCAGGCCTATCAATCCGGCCACATGCACCATGCACTTCTGCTCGAGGGGCCGCAGGGGGTGGGCAAGACCACGCTGGCCTTTCACCTCGCCGGACACATGCTCAAGCATCCGGTGCAGCGCGATGCGCCGCTGGAACTGGCCGTGCCCGATTTTTCCGTCGCGCCGTACCGGCAGATTGCCACCGGGACACATCTGGCCGTGCTGCATATCAGCCGCCCGCTCGATGCCAAGACGGGAAAATTCAAGACCGGGATCACGGTCGATGAGATTCGCCGCGTGACGCATTTTCTCAATCGGACGGCACATGACGGCGCGTGGCGCATTGTTATCGTTGACCCGGCAGATGACATGAATCGCAATGCTGCCAATGCGTTACTGAAGACTCTTGAAGAACCGCCGCAGCGAACGCTGTTTATTTTGATCTCGCATTCTTCCGGGCGCTTGCTGCCAACGATCCGCTCGCGCTGCCAGTCCATCCGTTTCGAGGGGCTGCAGCGCAGCGACCTCCTGTCGGCACTGGCAACCATCGGCCTTGGTGCGGAGCAGATGCCTGATACCGAAGCACTTGTTACGCATGCGGACGGCAGCGTGCGCAAGGCGGCACTGCTTGTGGCGTTTGGCGGATTGGAGATATCGCAGACCATCGACGCTATTCTGACAAAGGCGGTATTCGATGTCCCCAAGGCGCAGGCGCTTGGCACAGCCTTGTCGGGACGCGATTCGGAAATTCAGTTTGATCTCTTCCTTGAGGACATTTTTTCGCGGATCGCGGCAAAGGCAGGGGAGGCTGCGGAGAAGGGTGCCGTGGCCGAGGCCAATCACTGGTCAACGCTGTGGCAGGAAATGCAGGGCGAAGCCCGTGAAGCCGATGCCTTTAATCTTGACCGCAAACAGTCCGTTCTTATCTTTCTTGACAGGATGCACCGCGCCCTGCGTGCATCTTGATCCGCCACCCGGTCACACCACATGAATGCGGAATAGTATTTCAATTGAATTCATGCGTTTACGACCGGTATAGCAATCAGGCCGGACATGGGTTATGTCAGCCTGACGCCTTCCCAAGATGCCAATTCCGAAGCAAATCAGGTTACGTATGAGCCGCGAAACATTTTACATCACCACAGCCATTTCCTATCCGAACGGCAGCCCGCATATCGGTCACGCGTACGAGCTGATCGCGACGGATGCGATTGCCCGTTTCAACCGCCATGACGGCAAGGATGTGTTTTTCCTCAGCGGTACGGACGAACATGGCATCAAGATGCTTCAAACAGCACGCAAGGAAGGCATCACGCCGCGCGAGCTTGCCGACAGAAATGCCAAGCTTTTCCGTGACATGGGCCATCTCCTGAACGCGTCCTATGACGACTTCATCCGCACCACCGAGGAGCGGCATTACGCGTCGTCGCAGGCGATCTGGAAAAAAATGGTCGAGGCCGGGGATATCTACAAGGATTCCTATGCCGGCTGGTACTCCGTGCGCGATGAAGCCTACTATCAGGAAGACGAGACGGAAGTGCGTGCCGATGGCGTGCGCTACGGCCCGCAGGGCTCGCCCGTCGAATGGCTGGAAGAGGAAAGTTATTTCTTCCGCCTGTCCGCCTATCAGGATCGCCTGCTCAAGCTTTATGCGGACAATCCCGGTTTTATCGGGCCGGACGAGCGCCGCAACGAGGTCATCTCCTTCGTCAAGTCCGGCCTGAAGGACCTGTCCGTATCGCGCACGACTTTCGACTGGGGCATTCCGGTTCCCGGCGACGAGAAGCACGTCATGTATGTCTGGGTCGACGCCTTGACCAACTACATCACGGCGGCCGGTTATCCCGATGAGAAGGCCGAGCGCTGGCGCTATTGGCCCGCCGACGTGCACATCATCGGCAAGGATATCATTCGCTTCCACGCCGTCTATTGGCCGGCCTTCCTTTTGTCCGCTGGAATCGAACTTCCGAAGCGCGTCTTCGGCCACGGCTTCGTGTTCAACCGCGGCGAGAAAATGTCGAAATCGGTCGGCAACGTCATCGATCCGTTCTCCCTGGTCGAGCATTACGGCCTGGATCAGGTGCGTTACTTCCTGCTGCGCGAAGTGCCTTTCGGTCAGGACGGCAATTACAGCCATGAGGCGATCGTCAACCGCACCAATGCGGATCTTGCCAACGACCTTGGCAATCTGGCGCAGCGCTCGCTGTCGATGATCAACAAGAACTGCGAGGCCAAGGTTCCGCAACCCGGCGCATTGACCGATGTCGACAAGGCAATCCTCGATCAGGCGGTCGCAGCGCTGGAGACAGCCCGCAAGGCCGTCGGCACGCAGGCCATGCATCTGGCGCTTGGGGCGATCTTTGCCGTGGTGGCGGAAGCCAACCGCTATTTTGCATCGCAGGAGCCATGGGCGCTGAAAAAGACCGATCCCGCGCGGATGGAAACGGTTCTCTACGTGACGGCGGAAGTGATCCGGCGTGTCGGCATTCTCTGCCTGCCGTTCATACCGGGATCGGCGGCCAAACTGCTCGATATCCTGGCCGTGCCCGCGGACAAGCGCAACTTCACCGATCTTCTCGGCGGCAGCGAACTGGTGCCCGGCGCCGATTTGCCCGCGCCGCAGCCGATCTTCCCGCGCTATGTCGAGGCAGACAAAGGCGCCTGATCAGGAACCCGGATCTTTTTCATGCTTGTCGATAGCCATTGCCATCTGGATTTTCCGGATTTTGCCGAAGAACGTGACGCCATTGTCCAGCGCGCGCTGGATCTTGGTGTCGTGCGGCTGGTCACCATCTGCACGCGCGTTCGCAAGTTTGACGGCATTATCGGCATTGCCGAACGCTATGACAGCGTCTTTGCCTCGGTCGGGACGCACCCGAACAATGCGCATGAGGAACTCGACGTCACCGCCGATGACCTGATCAAGCTGGCCGAACACCCGAAGGTGGTGGCAATCGGTGAAGCCGGGCTCGACTATCACTATGATTATGCGCCGCCGGAAGCACAGCAGCAGGGATTTCGCACCCATATCGCCGCAGCACGCGTCACCGGCCTGCCGCTGGTCATTCACGCGCGCAGTGCCGATGAGGACATGATTGCGATCCTGCGCGAGGAATCAGGGAAGGGGGCCTTCCCCTTCATCCTGCATTGCTTCTCCTCCGGCGCCGAACTGGCGCGGGTTGGCGTCGAGCTTGGCGGTTACATCTCGTTTTCCGGTATTCTGACATTCAAGAATTCGCCGGAAATCCGCGACATCGCCAGAAACGTGCCGCGCGACCGGCTGCTGGTTGAAACCGACGCGCCTTATCTTGCGCCGATGCCGCATCGCGGCAAGCGCAACGAGCCGAGCTTTGTCACCCATACGGCCGCCGTGCTGGCGGAGACCATCGGTGTCAGCGTCGAGGAAATCGGCACTTTGACCACCGACAATGTATTCCGCCTGTTCACCAAGATGCCAAGGCCCGCCCATGCCTGATCGCCTGCGCTTTACCATTCTGGGCTGCGGCTCGTCTCCGGGCGTGCCGCGCATCAATGGTGACTGGGGCAATTGCGATCCGGACAATCCGAAAAACCGCCGCCGCCGGGCGTCCATGCTGGTGGAACGCATTGCCGCGCACGGCGGCGTGACCACTGTTGTGATCGATACGGGACCGGATTTCCGCTCGCAGATGATCGATTTCGGCTCCGGTCGGCTTGATGCCGTCGTTTATACCCATGCGCATGCGGACCATATTCACGGCCTCGATGATCTCCGGACCTTTGTCATCGACCGGCGCGATCTGGTGGACATCTATGCCGATCAGGCGACCCAGCGCAGGCTCGTCGAAGGCTTCGGTTATTGTTTCAAGACGCCGGAAGGTTCGAGCTATCCGCCGATCCTGCGGCCGCATGAGATCGTGCATCACGAGGCTTTTGAGGTTGACGGCGCGGGCGGTCCGATCCGCTTTCTGCCGCTGCCGCAGGTGCATGGCGATATCCTGTCGCTGGGCTTCCGCATCGGCGATGTGGGCTATTGTTCCGATGTCAGCGCGTTTCCGGAAACAACAGCGGCCAAGCTGCATGGGCTCGATATACTCATCATCGACGCGTTGCAGTACCGTCCGCACCCAAGCCATTTTTCTCTCGATGAATCAATGGAGTGGATCGGAAAGCTGAAGCCGCGTCGAGCCATTCTGACCCATATGCATGTGCCACTGGATTATGGAACTGTCCTGCGCGATACGCCGGAACATGTCGAACCGGCCTTTGACGGCCTGTCCTTTGAGGTTGAAGCATGAGCAAGAGCGTTGAACGTGTCCGTCATGCAGCTCATGCGGCTGGGCTGGAGATCGAAATCCGCCAGATGGCCGATTCAACCCACACGGCGGAAGATGCAGCGGTTCAATGCGGTGTCACAGTCGCACAGATCGTCAAGTCGCTGATTTTTCAAGGCACCGATACGCAGCAGCTCTATCTGTTTCTGGTTTCCGGACCGCGCCAGCTTGATCTTGCCAAGGCTGCGCGGCTGACCGGAGAAACGCTGCACCGGGCTGATCCAAAGCACATCCGCAAGGAGACCGGCTTTGCCATTGGCGGCGTATCGCCATTGGGGCATCTGATCCACATCAAGGCTTATGCGGATGAAACACTGATGCAGTTCGATGTCGTCTGGGCCGCAGCAGGCGGCACCAACTTTGTTTTCCCGGCAGAGCCACATGCTTTGATGACGGCCGCAAAGGCTGAAATAGCCGATATTACGGGCTGATCGAGCCATTCCGGTCCATCTTCTGGTTCCATAATCTATCTTATGCGATCTTTATATTGCTGTAGGCTACATTCTATTTTCAACAGCAACGGCCCCTTTCTCGTATGAACCGACGGGCCTCTCCGTCATCGCTCGCCAAACCATATCTCCACCGCTAAGCTCATCATCGAGTCGCACACGTGCCCTGAACTTGTAGATACAAGAAGGATGACCACCGTGGATTTGAAAACTGTACGCGCGCTGAAAAACGAAATCGCAGAACAGATCATTCGACCGCTTGTCACTGAAATCCGCGCCGAGCGCCGCATTGTCCGCTCCACCGCAATACGGCGTCTGACCGGCGTCGAAGGCGGTATCGCGCTTGGCATTGCCGCCGGCGACGGAAAGAACGATTACCGGCTCGCCGTCCGCGTCCAGCGCCGTGCGCTCGAAACAAATGCCAATCTGCGCCAGCAGATCGAGGAAGCAGCCCGCAACAAGGCTGATATCACCTATATCGGCACCGTGTTCAAAGGCGGCGCTGTGGCAGCGCCGGCAGTCTTGCCCTGGCATCAGCTGCGTCAGAGGCCGCTGCTGATCGGCGCGTCGGTCGGGCATTATTCGATTACGGCGGGCACGCTTGGCGGCTTTGCGCAGCACACAGCCAGCGGCAAGGCCGTCATTCTGAGCAACAATCATGTGCTGGCCAATGAAAACAAGGCGAAGATCGGCGATGCGATCCTGCAGCCCGCCGCCTATGACGGCGGCAGGAAAAGCAAGGACAAGGTCGGCGAACTGCTGGCTTTCGAGCCGGTAGTATCAGGCGCAAACAATCTGGTCGACGCGGCCATCGCCTCGATCGATGCGGATATCGACTTCGACGCGGTGACCCTGATGGGTGCGGGGAAATTGAAGGGCCTGCGCAAGACCCCGCTCCGTCCCGGCGACAAGGTGTTCAAGATCGGCAGGACAACCGGCGTGACGCAAGGTGTTGTCACGGCAATCGAAGTCGATGACGTGGTGGTCAGCTATGAATTCGGCGATATCGGTTTTGACAGCCAGATCGAGATCCAGACCACAGGCAGCGGTCCTTTCAGCTCCGGCGGCGACAGCGGATCGATGATCATGGACGAAAAGGGCTATGCCTGCGCCCTGCTGTTTGCCGGCAGCGACCAGGGCGGCACCAATGGCAAGGGTGTCACCTTTGCCAACGACCTTTCCATCGTGCTGGAGAAAATGGGGCTGACGATGCCGGTTTGACCCTAGTGGAACGAATTTGACATTCGTATTCCGTTTCACATCACGCGCACCAAGCGAATGTCAAATTCGGACCACTAGCGGGACTGGCCGGGATGCACTAAATTAAAGCCATGAGCACCTCCATCGAACAGGCGCGACTTGCCAAACCGAAAGCCAGGGAACTGGCCGGATCATGCGGCACCGTCATTGGTGTCGGCCTGATCCGCATCGGTGACTCCTACGCCATCAAGATCAATCTGCGCGATCAGGTCCCCGAAACGACCGAACTTCCGGAAACGGTGGATGGCGTCAGGGTGGTATATGACGTGATCGGGCCCATATCGCTGCAGGCGGCCGGGAAACGCTGACCGATCCTGTGGACAAGCCACCGGCATTTCAGCTCGGTCATATCAGCCGCCCTGCTCCTGTCTTAGTATATTTCTTATGAAACCATCACGCGACATCACCCGCCTTCTTGAGATCATGCAGGCCCTGCGCACGCCGGTGACCGGCTGTCCGTGGGATCTTGAGCAGGATTTCAAATCCATCGCCCCCTATACACTTGAGGAAGCCTTCGAGGTGATCGATGCCATCGAACGCGATGATATCGACGATCTGCGCGAAGAATTGGGCGATCTGCTCCTGCAGGTGGTGTTTCACGCGCGGATGGCGGAAGAGATGAAGGCATTCGATTTCGGTGACGTGGTCCAGGCGATCACCCACAAGATGATCCGCCGCCATCCGCATGTGTTTGGCGAGGAGTCCGCCCGTGGCGCTGGCATGGCCAAGGGCATGTGGGACAAGATCAAGGCCGAGGAAAAGGCGGAGCGGCGCGAGCGCCGTGCTGCGCTCAATCTCGGCGCCGTGGAACCGACCGGTTTCCTCGACGACATTCCGCACGGCTTTCCTGCCCTGATGCGCGCTCTCAAACTGCAGCAGAAAGCGGCCAAGGTTGGCTTTGACTGGTCGGAAGCCGCGCCCATTCTCGACAAGATCGAGGAAGAAATCGGCGAGTTGAAACAGGCCATTGCCAATGGTGATCGCGAAAATACGCAAGAAGAATATGGCGACCTGTTGTTTGCCATGGTCAATCTCGGCCGCCATTTGAAGCTTGAACCGGAAAGCGCCCTGCGCGGCACCAATGAAAAGTTCCGGTCACGCTTCCACTATATCGAGCGAAAGCTGAACGAGCAGAAACAGACGCTCGACGCGGCGACACTCGATGAAATGGAAGCACTTTGGCAGGAAGCCAAAACCGCGAAGTAACCCGTCTTAGCCGTTGGTCCGGCGCAGCAATTTCTCGTCAAGATTGGCGTGGGACGCGACGGTCATGTCCATGGTGAGGGATACCGACCCGTCGTCCAGATCCTTGCGTTTCACATTGCTGGAGTGCTGGTAGATCCAGTCCATCAGCCGCATCTGGTCCGGCCGCAGGGTGATTTTGACATGCTTCAGCTTGCCGGCAATGCGGTTCTCGATTTCCTTCAGCAGGGCGTCGACGCCCTCGCCCGTGATCGCCGACACCGGAATCGGATGTTCGTCGCCCTTCACCGCCGCGCTGAGACGCTGCGCCGACTCGCGGCCCGCATCGTCAAGCCTGTCGATCTTGTTCCACACTTCGAGAATGCGCTTCGTATCGCCGCGCTCGATGCCGAGGCTGGTCATGATCGCATGGACGTCTTCCGACTGGGCTGCGGTATCGGGATCGGAGATATCGCGGATATGCAGGATGAGGTCGGCTTCGACCACCTCTTCCAGCGTCGCCCGGAAGGCGGCAACGAGATGCGTAGGCAGGTTGGAGATGAAACCCACCGTGTCGGAGAGGATGATCGTCTCACCGTGCTCCAGCCGGATACGGCGCAAGGTGGGATCAAGCGTGGCAAAGAGCATGTCTTCGGCTACGACCCCTGCTCCGGTCAGCCGGTTGAACAGTGTTGATTTGCCCGCATTGGTATAGCCGACGAGCGCCACGACCGGATGCGGCACCTTCTTGCGCTTGCTGCGGTGCAGGGTGCGGGTGCGCACCACCGTTTCCAGTTCGCGCTTGATGCGCAGGATCTTTTCCTGCAGTGCGCGCCTGTCGGCCTCGATCTGCGTTTCACCGGGACCGCCGAGGAAGCCGCCGCCGCCGCGCTGGCGCTCAAGGTGGGTCCAGCTGCGGACCAGCCGCCCCTTCTGATAGGTGAGGTGCGCAAGTTCCACCTGCAGGGCGCCCTCTTTCGTCTGGGCTCGCCGTCCGAAAATCTCAAGAATGAGCCCGGTCCTGTCAAGAACCTTGGCGTTCCATGCCTTTTCGAGATTGCGCTGCTGCACCGGTGTCAGGGAATGATCGACGATCACGAGCTCCGCATGGGAAGCCTCGATGAGCTCATGAATCGTTTCAACCTTGCCCGTCCCCAGCAAGGTTGCCGGGCGCGGCGCAGAAACCTGCACGATATCGGAATGGACAATGTCCAGATCGATGGCGCGGGCCAAGCCTTCGGCCTCTTCCAGCCGCGCATCGTCGCTGCGCTGGAATTCGGGCTGGTGCTTCATGCGGCCGTGATCGTCGGCCTTGCCGCCATCGGAAAAGCGCGTCGGCAAAACCGGCACAATGACGATTGCGCGCGTGGCTTCTCTGGCGGTCTCACCATTATCGGTTGATCCGCCAGGGTTTTGCGCGTTACGCCTTGTTTCTTTGGTCAAATGTTATCTCAGTCGCTGTCTTCGGCCTCAGCTTCGAACATTTGCACAGGCTGGCTCGGCATGATGGTCGAGATGGCATGTTTGTAGACGAGCTGAGAATGGCCGTCGCGGCGCAACAGGACGCAGAAATTGTCGAACGAGGTGACAATACCGGTCAGTTTGACGCCATTGATGAGGAAAATTGTCAGAGAAATCTTCTGTTTTCTGACTGAATTCAGAAATAGGTCCTGAAGATTCTGCGATCGTTCAGCCATTGTTTTTGTCCTTTTATGCGATCAGCAAACGTGTCTCATACAAATTTCGGCAACGGGAGCAGAAAACCTGCTCCTGCAGGAGGTGAAAAATAGTTTCTGTTAGTCCCCTCATACTCCGGTTAACAGGATGGCGTTTTTTCCGCAATGTCAAAAAACGCTTCCCGTAACGAAAGTGCGATCGTTCCCGGGTGCCCATTTGCCACCGATTCGCCGTCAATCGCAACGATTGGCATCACAACAGTTGTGGCTGCGGTCATGAAAACTTCACGCGCCCGCTTGGCTTCCTCGACAGAAAAGCCGCGTTCCTCGATGGTCAATCCCAGCTTTTTGGCCACATCGAAGATGGTTGTGCGGGTAATACCGCGCAAAATGCCGGTTTCCGCCTGTCTGGTCACCAGAACGCCGTCCATGGTGACAATCCACGCATTTGTTGCCGCACCTTCCCTAACGGTGCCATCCGGATCGATGAACCAGGCTTCCTGAGCGCCCTGCTCCTTGGCCAGCTGGCGCGCCATAACATTTGGTAAAAGGCCGATAGATTTGATGTCCACCCGCTCCCAGCGGTTTTCCGGCACCGTGATGACCTTCACACCCTTTGCCGCCCGGGCAGCGAACATGACGGGATCCGTGCGCTTGGCAGTGATGACGATGGAAGGCGGTGTATCGGCCGCGGGAAAGACGTGGTCGCGCTTGGCGACACCGCGCGTCACCTGCAGATAGACCATGCCATTGTACACACGATTGCGCCGGACCACCTCGGCGATCACGCTCTGCAGCGCCTTCCGGTTCATCGGCCAGCCGATCCGCAGCTCCGAAAGCGAGCGGTCGAGGCGGTTGAGATGGCGCGTCATGTCCATGATGTTGCCGCGGGCAACCTCGCAGACTTCATAAACGCCATCGGCAAACTGGTAGCCGCGGTCTTCAATGTGAACACCGGCATTGGCATGGGGAATGTACTGGCCGTTGACATAGGCGATACGGGACATCGGTAGAGCCTCCTATTCGAACTGGCCGAAGACCATGCGCATGGGCGTTGGCAGATCCACCCGCTTGCCGGTATCTTCCAATGCACCCGTTTCGATATCGCGTTTGAGCACGGCGATGCCTCCGCCTTTCTGATTGGCAACGAGCATGAACCTACCCGTGGGATCGATGACAAAGTTGCGTGGGCCGAGACCCTGCGACGGCGTCCAGCCGATCAGCGCGAGGCTGCCGTCTGCGGCAATGGCATAGCTGACGATGCTGTTGTGGCCACGGTTGGAGCCATAAAGGAACCGGCCGTCGGCACTGACGGCGATTTCTGCGCAGGTATTGGTCGCGGTGAAGTCCGCAGGGATGGACGGAAGCGTCTGGCCAAGCGCCAACTCGGCGGTTTCGGCATTGTAATGCAGAACTGAAACAGTGCTGTTCAATTCATTGATAACATAAGCAATCTTCCCATTCGGATGGAATGTCATATGGCGCGGTCCAGCACCATCAGGCAAGGTCGTGAAGGGCGTAGCCGCCAGCTCCAGTTTCCCGCCCTCTGACGGCAGCTTATAGGCCATGATCCGGTCCAGGCCGAGATCGCAGACAAACACGGTCCGATTATCCGGGCTGACGACGGCGCAGTGACCATGCTGCCGCTTGTCCGTCGGCAGGACCGCATTCTTGCCCTCGTGAATGGCAGCGGCAAACGCCGGTTCCAGCCCGCCGTCGGCGCGGATGGCGAAGGCAGCAACGGCATTGCCGGGGCGTTCGCCCAGCGCGGCAACGGTATAATTGGAGGCAAAGATCGTCTCGCCCGACTGATCGAAGCCGAGATGGCAGGTGGTGTTGCCAAGGGTCGGCTGCATGTTGATATAGGACAAGGCTCCCGAGGCCGGATCGATATCAAAGGCGACAGCCATCCCCTCGTTCCATTCGGGGATTTCCATTGCCGCGTAAAGACGCCGGCGCTTTTCGTCGATGGCGATATAACCGGGATTGTCGATTGCGAGGTATTCGCTGACGAGTGTGAGATCACCTGTATTGTCGTCAAAGCGGAAGACACTGATCCCCTTTCCTGCATTGGGCAGAGCGTTGCGATTCAGGTTGCCGACAAAAGCATAGGTCTTTGGCATGGTTGGTCTCATGGGTTGGGGGCTGTGAGATGGAGGGTTTCTCCATCGGAAGGGATGATCAGCTTGTGGGAATCGATAGCCGCTGCCTGCGCATGGGCCTTCAGATCGTCGCGGGTGACCGTTGCATGGTCAAGGGCTTCCATATGCGTCGCGATGACTTTTGTCTTCAGGGGTGAAATGCGGCAGACCTCGACAGTCTGCTCCGCATCCATGACGATGAGAACACCGTCCCATTTGGCACCGCAGGAATGGGTGACGATGATATCGGGCTGCGTCGCTTCGATTGTTTCGCGCACCGGCGGATAGAGGATCGTATCCCCTGCCCAATAGATCGAGGGTTCGCCATCCGCTTCGATGGTAAAACCGATGACATTGCCCATCAGCTGAAGCACGGCCCCGGTGCCGTGATTGCCATCGCGGCGGGTCAGGCGAATATTCTTCCACGTCAGATCCCCGGTCAGTGGCGTGACGTCGGTGAAACCGAAGGAGCGGATTTTCTCTTCATCGCCCGGCTGGCAGATCAGCGGCAGATGCTTGGGAACAAGTTCCTGCGCCACGGGGTCGAAATGATCCGCATGCAGATGCGAGACGAGTACAAGCTCGACGCCATCAAGGATCTCGTCGGTTGAAACCGGCAGATCCGTCATGGGATTCGGCGAACGGCCGGTAAAGGACGGACGGCTGTGTTTGGGAGCGAAAAATGGATCGATCAGGACGGTTGAACCGGCATAATCGAGTTTCAGCGTGGCATTGCGGAGAAGTTGCAGTTTCATGTCGGTGCATCTTTCTGCTGATCAGAAGAATTCGAGACTGACGCGGAACATCTGCTCGACCTGTTTGACCGCTTCGGCCGTGGCAAAGATGACCACCCGGTCCTGCGGTTTGATGCGGACCGAACCGTCAGGGCGGATGACTTCGCCGTTGCGGTAGATCGCGCCGATCCGCAGTCCGTCCGGCAGGTCGAGGTCGCGCAGCGGGGCGCCGACAAGCGGCGAGGTTTCGAGCGCCTCAGCCTCGATAATCTCCGCCCGGCCCTTCTGGACGCTGTGTACGGCCCGGATACGGCCACGCCGCACATGCTGCAGCACGCGCGAAATGGTGACGCTGCGCGGGCTGATATGGGCATCGATGCCGAGGGATTTGCTGAGGTCGAGATAGTCCGGGTTGTTGATGAGGACGAGACTGGATTTGCAGCCGAGGCGTTTGGCCATGACGCCAGCGAGCATGTTGACCTGGTCGTCATTGGTCAGCGCGACCAGAAGGTCCGCATCCTGGATTTCCGCTTCCAGCAGCAGTTTCTGATCCAGCGCACTGCCATGCAGCACCATGGACCGCCGAAGCCCGTCTGCGATGGCATTGGCGCGGGTCAAATTGGGTTCGATCAGCTTGACCTTGGTCTTGGGCTGCTTGGCTTCGATCGTCTGGGCGACGTAGAGCCCGACATTGCCGCCGCCGGCAATGACAATGCGTGTTGCCTCGGGTTCCTCGTGACCGAACAGCGCCAGCGTACGGCGCACCTGTGACTTGGTTGTCGCGACATAAGCGATGTCACCGGCCAAGAGATGATCGGCGGAGCGCGGAATGAGCAACGTGTCACTGCGGATGATGGCCATCACGGTCGACGGCAGGTCGGGGAAGAGATTGCTCAATTGAATGAGCGGCGTGTTGATGACGGGACAGTCTTCCAGGCATTCGATCGCCATCACCACGATAGTCTCGTCGGCAAAGCGGACAACGTCGCTCACGCCCGGCAAGGCGATGCGGCGCAGCACCATTTCCCCGACCTCAAGCTCGGGCGAAATGATGACGTCGATCGGCATGTGATCGCGGGAAAACAGGTCCTGGTAGTGCGGCTGCAGATAGGCCTGCGCGCGGATGCGGGCGATCTTGGTCGGCACGTTGAACAGCGCATGCGCCACTTCACAGGCGACGATGTTCACTTCGTCGTACAGTGTCGCGGCAATGATCATGTCCGCCTGCTCGGCACCGGCGGCCGCCAGAACATCCGGATGGGCGCCGTGACCGACAAAACCGCGCACATCGAGCGTATCGCGTATGACCTGAATGAGCTCGGCCGACGTGTCGATGACCGAAATATCGTTGTCTTCGGCGGCCAGGCGTTCGGCGATGCCATATCCAACCTGCCCTGCGCCGCAGATGATCACACGCATCAGCTGGCTTTGCCTTCGGCAATCACAACCATTGCGTCCACGTCAACGAGACTGCTGGCCGGCGGGCCTTGCGGATTGACAGCGCGAAACATTCCTCACTCCCATGATGAAGACCGATGCCGCAGGGCAAAGGCCGCCGACTTTCCCGTAAAATCCGGAGAGTCGCAACCGAATACTGTCGGCTACCAACGTATTCCTCCGAAGCCTTGGAGATTGCGTGAAGCGGTTAGACCCCGAGCGATTTCAGCTTCCGGTGCAGGGCCGAACGCTCCATGCCGACAAACTCCGCCGTGCGGGAAATATTGCCGCCGAACCGGTTGATCTGCGCGATGAGATACTCCTTCTCGAAGCGCTCACGTGCCTCGCGCAGCGGCAGGGCCATGATGTGCTGGTCGGATTCGGTTGGAGCCTTCGGCAGCGTGTCGCCGATTTCAGCCGGCAGCAAATCGGCGGTGATGACCGCTTCCGGATCATCGCCGCGCGCCAGGATAATCAGGCGCTCGATATTGTTGCGCAGCTGGCGGATATTGCCCGGCCAGGAATGGGACTGCAGCACAGCCATGGCATCCGGGCCGATCTTGCGTGGCTTGATGCCCGCCTGTTCGGCAATCTGCGTCATGAAGAATTCGACAAGCGCAGGAATGTCATCGCGCCGGTCCGCCAAGGGCGGAACAATCACGGGAACCACTGCCAGCCGGTGGAACAGGTCTTCGCGGAACCGGCCCTCGGCAATCATCGCTTCGAGGTTCTGCGCGGTCGAGGAGATGATCCGTACATCCACCTTGATGCGCTTGGTGCCGCCTACCCGTTCAAACTGCTGATCGACGAGCACACGCAGGATCTTGTTCTGCGTTTCGCGCGGCATATCGGCGATTTCATTGAGATAGAGAATGCCGCCATGGGCTTCCTCCAGCGCCCCCACCTTGCGCTCGCCGCCATCGGATTCCGTGCCGAAAAGCTCCACTTCCATGCGTTCCGGCGTGATCGTCGCAGCGTTCAGGTTGACGAATGGTCCTTTGGAACGGGTCGACAAGGCGTGGATGGCCCGTGCCGTGAGTTCCTTGCCTGCACCGGACGGACCGGTGATCATGATGCGGCTGTTGGTCGGCGCGACACGCTCGATGGTCTGGCGCAGGTGGTTCATCGACAGCGACGTGCCGAGCAGTTCCGAGCTTTCCGTCGAGCGCTTGCGCAGGTCGGAAACTTCGCGCCGCAGCTTGGATGTTTCGAGCGCCCGTTCGGCGATGAGAATCAGACGGTCAGCCTTGAACGGCTTCTCGATGAAATCATAGGCGCCGCGCCGGATGGCCGAAACCGCGGTTTCGATGTTGCCGTGACCGGAAATCATGACCACGGGAATATCGGGATGGCGGCTCTTGATCTCGTCCAAAAGGGCAAGACCGTCGAGCCGGCTGCCCTGCATCCAGATGTCCAGAAAGATCAGGCGGGGAATGCGATCATCAATCGCCGCCAATGCGCTGTCCGCGTCCGAGGCTACGCGGGTTTCGTGCCCCTCGTCGCTCAATATTCCTGCAACAAGCTCGCGGATGTCGACTTCATCGTCGACGACAAGAATGTCAGATGCCATTTGAATTCACCTGTTTCGCCGATGGATCGGAATTGTCGGCTGTCTGTGTATTGGTATGGGTCGTGGGAAAAACCATGCGGATCATTGCACCCCGCCCGCCGTGGAAGTCCGCGGGGGCGTCGTGCAGTTCAATTTGACCGTCATGTTCTTCAACGATCTTTTTGACAATTGCGAGGCCAAGGCCCGTGCCTTTCTCGCGCGTCGTCATGTAGGGTTCAAGCAAACGCTGCCGGTGTTCACGCGGCAAGCCTTTGCCATTGTCGGAAATTTCGACAATCAGAGCGTCTCCCTCCTGCCTCGACCGGATACGGATATGTCCATCACCCAGTCCATCTTTCACAACGGATTCAATTGCTTCTGCAGCATTTTTGATAACGTTTCCGAACGCCTGCCCGATAAGCCGGCCGTCGAATTGCCCGATGAGCGGCACGTTGCCGAAATCCCGCTCGAAGCGGATATCGCTGCGGCTGACTTCGACCAGGAACGAGGCTTCGCGCAACGCCTCACGCAAATCCATCGCCTTGATTTCCGGTTTCGGCATGCGCGCGAAGGATGAAAACTCATCGACCATGCGCCCGATGTCACCCACCTGCCGGATGATGGTTTCCGTGCACTGGTCGAAGACTTCGCGATCTTCGGTAATCACCTTGCCATAGCGCCGGCGGATGCGTTCCGCCGACAACTGAATGGGCGTGAGCGGATTTTTGATTTCGTGGGCGATACGCCGCGCGACATCGGCCCAGGCGGACGAACGCTGCGCCTCCACCAGATCGGTGATGTCATCGACGGTGACCACATAGGAGTGGTCAGCGGATTCCGCGTCCTCCACGGTAATCTGGACATTGAACGTCCGGGCGCTGCCGCGGCGCGACATCGATACCTGTTCGCGGTAAACCGACCGGCCCGTGGCATGGGCAACCTCGAACACCAGCCCGATTTCCGGGACGAGCGCCGTCAGATTCTTGCCGACGGTCGTGACGGGGTCCAGATCGAACATTGCTTCGGCGGAACGGTTCATGATGCCGATTGCCCCATCAGCATCCACGCTGATGACCCCTGCCGTCACGCCGGAGAGCACCGCTTCGGAAAAACGGCGGCGTTCGTCGATCTGGTCCTTGGCGGCAACGAGGTCACGGCGCTGCGTTCCCAGCTGGCGCACCATGGTGTTGAATGTCTGGGACAGCGACCCGACATCGCCGTCGGAACGGCGCACCGGCACCGCAACATCCAGATTGCCGGTTGCAACATCATCCGCTGCACCGATCAGCAGCCGGATGGGGCGCACTAGCCGGTCCGCGACCGCGATACCGGTCCAGATGGCCGACAGAAGCAAAGTCAGAGTCAGGCCGAAGTAGAGCAGAGCAAACAGAATCTGCGTGTCCACACCATTGGCAACCGGTTTACCCGCATCGAGATTGTTGCCCTCGATGGCGCGCATGGAATTGAGAATATCCCCGTCGACCGGGCGGACCGTATAGAGGAACATATCCGGTATCTGCTGGAGTTTCACGACGGCACTGAGCAGATTGGTCCGTTCCGGCGGGATGAGCACCGGCTTGCCGTCCTGTGCCGTGTTGAGAATGGATTTCGCGACCGGCGGAATTGAAAAATTCGTGCGTATGTCGGCGCGAACGGAGGTGTCACCGTTGGAGCGGATGATGAATGCGCCGATCAGGCCGCGGCCGAGCGCCTGCTGGGTCAGGAAGCGCGTGAAGCTCGTGCGGTCCAGATTGTACAGCGAGCGTTGTGCGTCGACATCGCTGACCATTTCAAGCGTCGTGCCCTGCAGGTTGCGCGCACTTTCCTGAATGTAGGAATTGGCCAGGCTGATCGACGAGTTGACGATCGTCGTGGTCCGCATTTCGAACCAGCGATCGAGCCCGAGATCGAGCGTGACCGATGCAACGATGGCCACCAGCATGGCCGGTACCGCAGCGACAAGCGAAAACAGCACGACGAGGCGCACATGCAGGCGGGAAGCGGCCTTCCCGCGGTTCCTGGCCTGGCTGATGCGGTAGACTTCCCGGCCAATGAGCACGATCAGGGCGAGAATCAGCAGCGCATTGAGACCGGTCAGGATGAATGTAAGATTGCTCTCGGGCTGAACCGGGGTCATTCCCGTGAGGATGAAAAACGTTATGCCCGTCGTCAAAAGCGCCAGAACAACCGTGACAACGCCGATACGGGAGTAAAAACGCTGCGTGTTGCCGCCAGCGGCAGCCGTGAGCGAGTTTCCCAACTGATTGACCGAATTTGATAAGAGCATTGCTTACGTCATCCCAACCAAGTTGCACTCATGCAACACATTGTGGCGGAAATGCAACGCCCTCTCGTCGAAACCTGTGCAGAATTGGTTCAACACCGCACGTTTGGCACGGTTGATCCCTTCGGGTTGACCCGGTCAATGGTCAGCATATTGCAGATCACAGCTTCCCTTGAAGAAGCAGTTTTCGCGCCGCCCTAACCTTCCGACCATGTGCCAATCAGCATGTTGAGAAATCGCTCGGCAGCGGGTGACAATGTTCCTCCCCGTCGCCGTACAACACCGATGGTTCGTGAAATTTCCGGATTGCGGATCGGCCGGGTGACAAGAAACGGATGCTCCTCCTGCGGCGTTGCCAACTTGGGCAGCACGGAAATCCCCAGTCCCGCCTCGACGAGGCCGAGCGACGTCGACAGGTGCGTCACCTCGTAGAACCAGCGCAATTTCAGGTTGGATTTTGCCAGTGCCGCGTCGAGCAGGGTCCGGTTGCCGCTGGAGCGGTGCACGGTGATCAGCGGATAGGGCGTCAGGTCTTCCCATCCGAGTTCGCTTTTGGCGGCAAGCGGGTGATCCTTGCGTGCCGCAAGCACGAACGGGTCCTCGATCAGCCGGTCGAAAATCAGATCGGGGTCGGCGGCACCCATGATGTTGATGCCGAATTCCACCTCGCCGCGGGCAACGGCCAAAAGCCCGTCGGTGGCGGGAAGATCCAGGATGCGAAAGCGGATGTGCGGGTATTCGGCATTGAACTGCTTGATCACCGTCGGCAGGAAATAGAAGGCGGCGGTGGGCAGGCACGCGATGGTCACGAGCCCGCTGCGCTGGGCGCCGATATCCCGCACTGCAAAGAGCGAGCCGTCAAATTCCTCCAGCATCCGCTGAACGAGCGGAATGAGTTCGCTTCCCACCGCCGTGGCCGAGACATGGCGCGTGGTCCGCTCCAGAAGCGGCGCTCCGATGGTTGCCTCCAGCTTCTGGATGCGCCGGCTCAACGCCGGTTGCGAGAGATTCAAGGCTTCCGCCGCCCGGTGAAAACTTTCCAGCTCCACCACCGAGAGAAAAGCCCGCAGATCCAGAATCTCACAATTAATGCTCATATCACATCAATCCTCGCAAACTTTGCATTTCACATATCAATCACCTTACCGCAAAATGCAAGAAACCGACAGATTGTTCTGTTGAACGCATGAATAAAGAGCGCTGCGCCATGAATGACCTCCTTCGCATACCTTGCGTCCTCATGAGAGGCGGTACATCCAAGGGACCGTTCTTTCTGGCATCGGATCTTCCCTCCGATCCACGCCAACGCGACCAGATCCTGTTGTCGGTGATGGGGTCCGGTCATCCCCTGCAGATCGACGGTATCGGCGGCGGCAACCCGGTCACCAGCAAGGTTGCCATCGTTGGCCCGTCCACGGTAACAGGTGCCGACGTCGACTATCTCTTTGCCCAGGTGCGGATCGATCAGCAGATGGTCGACACATCACCCAATTGCGGCAACATGCTTGCTGCCGTTGGCCCGTTTGCCATCGAAGCCGGTTTGATCAAAACGACAGGACCGGTAACGCGGGTACGGATACACAATGTCAACACCGGCAAGCTTATCGAGGCGGAGGTACCGACGCCGGATGGCCGTGTGGCCTATCTCGGCGATGCGTCGATTGACGGGGTGCCAGGGCACGCCGCGCCGATTGCCTTGACATTCATGGACGCCGCCGGCGCACGGACGGGCAGGCTGTTTCCAACGGGCCATCCACGCGAAATCATCGACGGTATCGACGTCACCTGCATCGATTGTGCCATGCCGATGATGATAGTCGAGGCCGCAGCCATCGGGGCAACAGGCTATGAGAGTGCTGCCGAACTCAACGCCGACCATGCCCTCCTCGAGCGGCTGGAAAGGCTGCGGCTGCAGGCGGGCCAGCGCATGGGCATGGGCGACGTGCGGATGCAGGTCACGCCCAAACCCGTCCTCATCTCAAAACCGAAAGCCGGCGGTGACCTGAATGTGCGTTATTTCATGCCGCACCAGTGCCATCCCTCCCTCGCCACGACGGGAGCAGTCGGCATCGCCACGGCGTGCATCAGCGATGCCACGGTTGCATCACGCCTGATCGGAGGACGCAAGCTTCCGGTCAATCTTGTTCTCGAACATCCGAGCGGCCGTCTGGAAGTCAAGCTGGAATCCCGCAATGGCACAACGGTCGCCGGCATACTGCGGACCGCCCGTCGCCTGTTCGAGGGTCAAGTCTTTGCCAAACCTGTAGCGCAAATGGTTTGCGCAGCATAATTGAACGCGGTTGCCGGGAGGGCATCGCACATCTGGGAGGAAATACCATGCATAAACTCATGCTCGCGCTGGCGGCGACGGTTGCATTCGCAGGATCGGCGTTTGCCGAACCTGTCCGCATCAGCGTCGGCTCTTACAATCTCAACAACCTGCCGTTTCCGGTCGCCTCGGGTCTGGGCCTTTATGAAAAGGAAGGGCTTGATGTCACCGTCGAGAATTTTGCCTCGGGCGGTTCGAAGACGCTGCAGGCGCTCGTCGCCGGTTCGACCGACATAGCCGTCGGCTTCTACGATCACACGATCCAGATGCAGGCGCAAAAGAAGAACGTTGTGGGCATTGTGCTGCTGGCGCGCAATTCGGGGCTGGTGCTTGCAGGCGGCAAGAACAGCACATTCGATCCCGCAAAGCCCGAAACCATCAAGGGCGCCAAGATCGGCATTACCGCCCCCGGCTCCTCGTCGGATTTCTTCGTTCGCTACTATCTGCAGCGCCACCAGCTTTCGGCGGATGACGTTTCGCTCATCGGCGTCGGTTCCGGCTCGGCAGCCGTCGCCGCTCTCGAACAGGGAAAGGTGGACCTCCTGGTGAACTACGATCCGGCGGCGACCTTCATTGAAGCCAAGGGCGTCGGCAAAATTCTGATCGACGCCCGCAGCGACGACGGCGCCAAGGAGATCTACGGCGGCATCTATCCGACCTCGGTTCTCTACGCCACGCAGACCTACATCGACAAGAATCCGGAGACGATCCAGAAGGTCGTCAATGCAACAGTCAAGGCCCTGGAGTGGATGAACAAGAGCGCTCCGGAGGAAATCGTTCAAAAACTTCCTGAAGCCTTCATTTCCGGAGACAAGGAAACCTACATAAAGGCCGTGGCAAACGCCAAGCCCATCTTCTCCATCGATGGCCGCTTCAACGAGGCCGAAGTCGAAACGCCGCTGGCAGTCCTGAGAAGCTTCAACGACAAGGTGGCAGCAACGGATATCGACCTGAAGAAGACATACACCAACAATTTCGTCGACAAAGCGCCACACGAAGGCACGAACTGAGGGAGAGAACCATGGCCTTGGCAATGGTAAAACCGGTTGCGGCCGCAACCATTGAACAACCGCGAAAAGCGATGGTGTCCATCGATTCGGTAACGATGTCATTCGGCACGTTCGTTGCGGTGGAGAACGTCAATCTGACGGTGGCCGATGGGGAGTTTCTTGCCATCGTCGGTCCCACCGGATGCGGCAAGAGCACGATATTGAACGCCATTGCCGGACTGCTCAAGCCGTCCGGCGGCCGCGTCTCGATTGACGGCAATCCGGTATCGGGCATCCAGAACGATATCGGTTACCTGTTCCAGCAGGACGCCCTGCTGCCCTGGAAAACCGCTATCGAGAATGTTGAACTCGGGCTGCTGTTCAAAGGTGTCGCAACGGCGGAACGTCGCGAGCGGTCTATGATGTGGCTGGCCAAGGTGGGCTTGAAGGGTTTTGAGCAGCGATACCCGCACCAGCTGTCCGGCGGCCAGCGCAAACGTGTGCAGATGGCGCAGGCGCTGATTACCGGCCCGAAAGTCATTCTAATGGACGAGCCGTTTTCGGCGCTTGATATCCATACCCGGCATCTGATGCAGAATGAGCTCCTGCGCCTGTGGCAGGAGGAGCGCCGCGCCGTGGTGATGATCACCCATGACCTGGAGGAAGCGATAGCGCTCGGCGACCGGGTGGCAGTGCTTGCCGCCGGACCGCGCAGCCGAGTTATCGACAGCTTCGACGTGGACCTTGCAAGACCGCGCGACGTCGCTGAAATCAAACTGGATCCGCGTTTTATGGATCTGTACCGCAATATCTGGGCGTCGCTGCGCGGCGAAGTGGAGAAGAGCTATGAACGTCGCGACTGAACGACTTATCCAACTGGGCCTGCTTGTTGCCATCCTCGGCGGCTGGCAGCTTGGCGTATCGACCGGTGTCATCGACGTGTTCTTTTTTCCGGCACCCGTCGACATTTTCAACCAGATCGTCAACTGGGTCATCGATCCCAATTTTTATCGCCACGTCACGATCACGCTGACGGAAACCGTTCTTGGCTATGTCATCGGAACAGGACTGGGCGTTGCCGCCGGCGTCTGGCTCGGCCTCAGCCGCAGTGCCGCGCGCATTCTCGATCCGTTCATCAAGGGCCTCAATGCCATTCCGCGCGTGGTGCTTGCGCCGATTTTCGTGCTGTGGCTCGGGCTTGGTTTGTGGTCGAAGGTGGCGCTCGCCGTCACCCTGGTGTTCTTCATCACGTTCTTCAACGCCATGCAGGGCGTGCGCGAAGTCAATCCGGTGGTTCTGGCCAATGCCCGTATTCTCGGTGCAAAGCGATCGGAACTCCTGCGCCACGTTTACTTTCCTGCTGCCGCCAGCTGGATTCTTTCCTCCCTGCGCACCTCCGTCGGCTTCGCGGTCGTTGGCGCCATCATCGGTGAATACCTTGGCGCGTCGGCAGGCCTTGGCTATCTGATTGCGCAGGCGGAAGGCAATTTCGATGCAGTCGGCGTTTTTGCCGGTATCATCATCCTGGCCGTCTTTGTTCTCGTCATCGACCGCGTGCTCGACGTTGTGGAGAACCGGCTGATCAAATGGCGACCGAACACGGCTGAAGAGAAGACAGCCTGATCCGATCAGGCTGTCTGGTGACAGCCATAAATGCGGTTTGCCGCGGTGCTTCCCGGAACTTCTCAGGAGGCATCGCGGTCTTGAACCGTCACGCGCAGAATTTTCCCGGCTTCATCGAACAGAATGACTTCCTCGCCGGAACGCCGGGACACTTCACCCGTCTCGCGGTGCGTTGCGACCAGACGCCAAACAGACCTCGCTGATCGGGGCGACAGTTCTTCGATCAGATCGTCTTCGGCAACCTGATCGGGATAGCTTGCAAAATAGACCTTGAATGCGTCCAGGATAGCCTCCTGCCCGGCAATCTCACCGATACCGCTCGATGCATAGACGGCATCGGTGGCGAAAAAACCGGCAAGTGCCTCAAAGTCGAGGGCATTGATGGCAGCGTGGTAAAGGCGGGTTGTTTCAACGGGACTGAACGGCATGAGAGGGTGTTACTCCGGTTTGAGCCTGTGGACAGTGCACTATCCCTCGCATTTGTTCCAGAACTCCCGTGCCCGAAATCGCAGGCGTTTGACAGTCGCCGCCGCTTCAGGGACATAATTGTCCGCGCACTGTTTCGGCGCGGCAGTGGATGCAGCGGTCTTTCAGCAACGGGGTGAAAACAAGTGCAGACAGCTCACACGGATATCCGTCAGAAGCATATGGCGGTGCGGACCCATGCACTGGACTTCTGGATGGCGCGCGCCGCCGTCCTCGTCGTTGCCGGATTGCAGTTCCTGCTGGTGAATGATTTTTCGTGGGGGCCGCGCTGGCTTGCGCCGGTGATCGAGCTTTTGCTGCTGGCGCCGCTGTCCATGGCAACCGCATGGGTGCAGACGCGGGCAAGGCAGGCAATGACAGACGAGCATTTTCATCTGGTCGGGCGTTCGCGGCGCCTGATCCGCCGCGCCGCCCTCGGCCTGACAATCCTGATCACGTTCATGAACTTTGTCGCGCTGTACTTTCTTGTACGAGCCCTTCTCGGCGGTCACGCCGGATCGGCGCAGACACTGCTGATCGATGCGGTCAACATATGGGTGACGAACGTCATCGCCTTCACGCTTTGGTACTGGAGCATCGACCGCGGCGGCCCCGCCAGCCGCGGGCTGACATCGAAAACCTATGGCGATTTCCAGTTCCCGCAAATGGTCATTCAGGATGAACGGCTGAAGAATTGGTCACCCGGCTTCATCGATTACCTCTTTCTGTCATTCACCAACGCGACGGCTTTCTCGCCGACCGACACGATGCCCCTGTCACCACGGGCAAAACTGCTCATGATGGCGGAAGCGTCGCTCTCCCTGCTGACCATCGCCCTTGTCGCAGCACGCGCCGTCAATATCCTGGCGTAGCGGCGAAACGGGAAGCCTTGATGAACGAGAAGCGCATTCACCGGATTTTCGAGATCAGCATCCTGTTGAAGGGCGCACATGCGCTCATCGAGTGTATCGGCGGTCTGATCCTGGTTTTTGTCAACACGGCCTCCATCCGGTTGATGGTGAACACCTTCACACAGACGAGACTCCTGGACGATCCCGATGATTATATCGCCACGCACCTTGCAAGGCTTGCCGGCGATTTCTCCGTCAGCAGCCAGCATTTCTATGCCTTTTATCTGCTGAGCCACGGCCTCGTCAAAGCCCTGCTTGTCATTGCGCTGCTGCGCAACAAGCTGTGGGCCTATCCGCTGTCCCTCGTGGTTCTGGGGCTGTTCATCGCCTATCAGCTTTATCGCTACTCCTACACGCAGAGTCCGGCGCTCATCGTGCTGACGGTTTTCGACCTGTTTGTCATGCTGCTCATCTGGCACGAGTATCGACTGGTTCAAAAGCACGTCGCGCGGTAGGTCACCCCGATTGCGCTGAAATCCCTTTTATGGTTGTCAGAGTTCCATAAAGGACTCGAATCCGCCATAGATCATGCGCTTGCCATCGAAGGGCATCTCCCATTTATCGCTGGCAAGTCGGGGATCCGCCATGGCTTTCTTGTTGGTTTCGTCCCGCTGCTTTCGCGACGCATGAACAATCCACGAAAAGATGACGATTTCATCGTCCTTCGCCTGCACGGCGCGCGGAAACGAGGTGAGTTCGCCATAGGGAACATCATCGCCAAGGCATTCTACATAGGCCAGCGCGCCATGTTCCTTCCAGACGTCACCAGCCACGCGCGCCATGGCCTTGTAGGCATCGATCTTGTCCTTCGGCACGGCAAGCACAAATCCATCAACATAGGTCATCATATCCTCCTCATTCGGTTCAACGGCCCTAGGACGATTGAACGGGCCGACATTCTACATCGTTCCCGTTTTTATTCGGGCGCTTACATATCTTTCGGCCAATGGCGCGTCGCTTCAAGCGATTCACCTGTCTCAAGCAGGCTCTTGAGGCTTGAGAGAAGGCCGGGCCATCCGGTGGAAACCTGTTCGATCAGCTTGGATTCCGGCCGGTCCATCTCATGGACTACAGTCAGTTTCACCATATCGCCCATCGGATCAAGCTCATAGGTGAGGCGCGAAAATCCCTCCTGCTTCAATTCCGGCATGAATTCGTTGCGCCAGGATAGAACGAGGCGTTTGGGCGGATCGATTTCAACAACCTCTCCGGCATCGCCGACCCGCCCGTCCGGAATCATGAGTTTCCACGAGGAACCCGGCTGCCAATCGCAATCCTGCCAGGTTCCCGCCCAATACTGCCGGGTAAATTCCGGATCGATCAGCGCGTGCCAGAGCTTTTGCGGCGTTGTGCGGATATAGGTCACGTACACAAATCTGGGTTTAGTCATGGCCGTCTTCCTCCAGGGTTTTCTTGAGTTCATCGAGGGTGCGCAGCGGACCCTGTTCATACTTGTGGATCCAGCGCGTGGAAATTTCATGGATCGGCACCGGGTTGAGGTAGTGCAGCTTTTCCCTGCCCCGCCAGACCGTTGCGATGAGATTGGCCTCTTCCAATATTGCAAGATGCTTGGTTACGGCCTGACGCGTCATGTCGATGCCCTCGCAGAGTTCGCCCAGCGTCTGGCCGTTCCTGGCAAAGAGATTGTCCAGCAATTGGCGCCGGCTCACGTCGGCAAGGGCCCGGAATGTCGCGTCTATGGTCATATCCACATTATGCAACCTTTTGGTTGCATGTCAAATCATTGCGCGATACCGCTGGATTGCACACCCTGTGCAACAGCCATGCATCAAAACTTGAAAATGAAATACTGACAAAATAACAATGGAGTAACCGCTCTTTCTAAAGCGGTTACTCCACTTCTTTGCTCTCAGTGGTCAAAGACCGTTCTTTTTGAGAATCTCCGGCGCATTCGCCTTGGTGATGGTTTCAGTGCCGAGAACGATCTTCTTTTCCACCTTTTCACCCGCCAGAACTTTCAGCGCCTGGCGCAATCCCTCCGCTCCGGGTGTCGGGTAGAGGAATGTTGCGGCAAGCTCCCCCTTGTTGACCCACTGGACGCCTTCATTCGGCAGTCCGTCGACACCAAGGAACAGGATGTCCTTCTCGCGCCCCGCATCCTTGGCGGCGAGATAGGCACCATAGGCCATCGGATCATTGTGGCCGTAGACCAGCTTGATGTCCTCATGGTTGCGCAGCGCGGTTGCCATGATGTTGTAGGCCTGATCCTGCTTCCAGTCGCCGGACTGCTTGTCCAGGAGATAGGTGATGCCCTTCTCCGCGTCGGTGTATTTGTGGAAACCATTGCTGCGGTCATGGCTTGCCTGCGTGCCGAGGCCACCCCAGATTTCGACCACGGTGCCCTTGTCCTTGCCCTTGCCGCCGAGGAGTTCCACGGCATGTTGTCCCGCCGCTTCGCCGATCACCACATTGTCGCCGCCGATCCACTGGGTGAACTTGTCGGTATCGACGTTGCGGTCAAGCACGATCACCGGAATGCCGGCATCCATCGCTTTTTCCACGACACCGGTCAGGCCTGCGGATTCCTTGGGTGAAATCAGGATTGCGTCCACCTCCTGCCGGATGAAGTTTTCAACATCGGCCACCTGCTTTTCCGTCTTGTCCTGGCCATCGGCGACAAGCAGCTCCACATTCGGATGGTTTTTGGCTTCGGCAACCAGATCCTTGTTGAACTGGACGCGCCAAGGCTCGACGGTCGTGGTCTGGCTGAAGCCGATGACATACTTATCCTTGGCCCATGCGCCCGGCATGTGCAGCGCCAGCGGCGCGATGAAAGCGGTTGCCATTGCCAATCTGGCAAAATGTCTGCGTGTCAGATTCATCATATCCTCCCTGATATTGCTTGTTGTCAGTTCATTCCCCCCTGCCCTTGCCGGTTTTCTGGCTTGCCGGGCATGGATTTCTTGGACGGCGTGGCTGTCATGAGCTGGGAGAGAAAAAACAGCCATCCGCTGGAGCGCCGCTCCTGCAGCAGCACCGCCACGATGATGATGATGCCCTTGAGCACCAGCTGCGTGTTGCTGTCGATATTGTTGAGCTGCAGGATATTGCTGAGAAAGCCGAAGATGAGGACGCCGACAAGGGTGCCGATCATCGAGCCGCGACCGCCCATCAGGCTGGTGCCGCCGATCACCACGGCAGCAATGGCATCGAGTTCAAGCCCCATGCCCGCATCGGGCTTTCCCTGCCTGTATTGCGCGACGTAGAGAATGCCCGCCAGCGCGGCGAGATATCCCGATATGGCATAGACGCTGATCTTTACCCGCCAGACCGGCACACCGGCGAGCCGCGCCGCCTCTTCATTGCCGCCGATGGCATAGATGTACCGTCCGAACTTGGTGTATTTCAGGATCACCCAGAACAGGAGAATGATGCCGGCGAAAATCAGACCCGGCACCGGAATCAGCCCGAAAATGAGCGCGCGCAGGAATTCGAAATTCGCCGTTGCGTTGCTGCCGGTATAGACCGGCCAGACCGCCGTGTTCTGGCCCGCCGTCAGGCGGGCAATCCCCAATCCTGCTACCATCATGGCAAGTGTCACGATGAAGGGCTGCAGGCGACCGCCGACGATGACGAGGCCGTTGACCATGCCGAGCATGAAGCCGACGGCCGGAACCACCACGAGCACCAGCAGCACGCCGGCCTTTGCATCAGCGCCGGAGGCGACCCACCAGGCGACAGCAGCCGCGGCGACCACAGCCACAAGGGCGATGATGCGGTTCAGTTGCGTCCGGTCATTTTCGGGCTCGCCAACCGAGCGGCCGGGCACCTTGGCAAGGAACAGCCCTGCCCCCAGCACAACAAGGAATGCCAGCACGAAAATGGCGGGAACGCCGATGGTATAGGCCGCCGACCAGCCCTCATTGGTCAGAAGCATGGCGCAGACGACGGAACCCAGCGCAAGCACGGACCCGACCGACAGGTCAATTCCGGCAATGAGGATCACCAGCGTCATGCCCACGGCAGTAATGCCGGTAACCGAAATCTGCCGGAAAACATCGGACAGATTGCCATAGGACAGGAAAATATTGTGCCCCTTGGACGAGATCGGCGATGAGAAAATGCCGATCAGAAAGAGCAGCACCAATCCCCAGTAGAGCTTGGTTGCATTCAGCAGGAGCTTGATCCGGCTAAGATTGCCTTGGGGTGACTGCATGGTCTGCTCGCTCGTTCGTGTCATGCCGCGTCCCTTGTCAGAGCCGTGCCAAGGGGTGTCGCCAGTTCCATCACCTGTTCTTCGGAAAACGCTGTGCTCTCAAGAATGCCCGCCGCCCTGCCCTCGCACATCACGAGGATGCGGCTCGACAGCGCAAGGAGTTCCGGCAATTCGGAACTCACCATGATCACCGCAACGCCGGACAGGGCGAGCTTTTTCAGGAGCTCGTAGATCTCATCCTTGGCGCCGACGTCGATCCCCCGGGTCGGTTCATCCAAGAGGACGACGCTGGGCCGGGTTTCCAGCCATTTGCCCAGCACGATCTTTTGCTGGTTGCCGCCGCTCAGCTGATCGATCTTCTGATCCGGCCCATCGCAGCGCACGTGCATCGCTTTGATGATCCGGCCCGCAACGGGGTCCTCGCGCCGGCGGCTGATCCAGCCGAATGGCGCGAGCCAGGGCAAGGACGGCAGCACGGCATTGGCCCGGATATCCGCATCCATAAGAAGACCCGTTCCCTTGCGGTCCTCGGTGAGGAAGGCAATGCCCTTCGCCACCGACCGGCGCGGGGTCAGGGAAGCGGCGGCAAGGCGGGTGCCGTTGCGGGTGATCGTACCAGAGCGTTCTCCAGTCGCTGCGCCAAAAATCAGTTCGAGCACTTCAGTGCGCCCGGAACCGAGCAGCCCGCCGATCCCGAGAATTTCACCGGCGTGGAGATCGAAGCTCACATCGTCAACGACATTGTGCATGCTGCCGCGCGAATTCGGGCGGCGCAGGCCGAGATGGCGCGCTTCAAGCACAATCGGCCTGCCCGATCTATCCGCCTTGGGTTCCGGGGCTGCCAGATCGCGCCCCACCATCATGCGGATGAGATCACGCTCGCTTACATCCTGCGCCCGGCGCGTGGCGATGAAGCTGCCGTCGCGCAACACGGTGATCTTGTCGGCCAGCGAGAATATTTCATTCATCCGGTGGGAAATGTAGATAATGGCAACGCCGTTACGGGCGAGTTCCCGCACAAAACTGGCCAGTCTCTGGGCTTCGGCCTCCGACAGCGCCGAGGTCGGCTCGTCCAGAACCAGCACATCGGCATTCAGGGACAATGCGCGGGCAATCTCGACAAGCTGCTGCTCGCCGACACGCAAATTCTCCACATCGGCACGCGGATCGATATCGATGCCGAAGCGGTCGAGCAGTTCCGCGCTCCTCGTCTCGATGCTCCTGCGATCGATGAACAGGCCGCCGATCAGCGGCTCGCGCCCCAGAAAAATATTCTCGGACACGCTGAGGCTTGGAATGAGATTGAGTTCCTGGTGGATGATGGCGATGCCGTTATGCTCGGCTTCCCGCGGCGAGGCGAAGTCGACCGCCCGCCCCCGGACAAGCATGTCACCGCCGCTGCGGCGATGCACGCCGCTGAGGATTTTCACCAGCGTCGACTTGCCCGCACCGTTCTCCCCCATGATGGCATGAATCTCGCCCGGATAGATGTCGAGATCGATACTTCGCAGGGCAACAATATGAGCGAATGACTTGCTGATGCCGCGCATCGAGACGATCGGCAGCTGACTATCCAAAATGTTCCTCCCAAAACATTCTTTCAAGTTAATATGTAACATGTTAGATGTTATTGGGCAGGAGTCAAATGCTTCATTCGGAGAAATGGAATTCAGCCTCCCGCCATGCAACAGGGCCTATCGGGGAGCTTTGGACGTGCAATTGGGGTCAGGCGGCAAGAGCTTCAAGGAACAGAAAGTCGTTGCGGTCACACGCAAAGACCAGGTCTATTCCATCCTGCGTCAAGCCATCATTTCATCGCAGCTCGCGCCCGGCGAAGCCATCCGCAAGGAACTGGTGGCGCTGCAACTCGGTGTATCGCGCACCCCGGTCAGCGATGCCATCAACCGCCTCGCCGACGAAGGCCTGGTCGAGATTTACCCGCAAACCGGCACCTTCGTTGCCCGGCTGCGCCTCGACAAGATCGAGACCGCCCAGTTCGTGCGCATTGCCCTGGAAACGGCCGCCATCCGGCGGGCGGCGGAGCGCAGCTCGGCTGATATCGTGCAGCGCCTGCGCGATAATCTCGACCGGCAGCGCAAGGCGGCGGACTCCAGGGATTTCGAAGGGTTTTATGCGCTCGACGAGGAATTGCACGACATGATCTGCGATGCGGCGGGTTTGGTCGGATTGCGCGAAATTGCCGCCAAGGAGCGCAGCCAGATTGACCGCGTGCGCCGGCTGCTCCTGCACTACGAAACGCGCATGGTCGAAACGCTGAAAGAGCACCAGGCTATTGTTGATGCCATTGCCGAAAACAGCGTCGAGCGCGCGGCGGCGGCGATGGAAGAGCATATTTCCAAGATGGGCAAAATGCTGCTGCAGCTGCAGACCAAACGGCCGGAGCTGTTTGCCGATTAGCAAACCGCCCCTCGCCGCGGCCTAGTCCGTATGCAGGTCGCGCGGGATTGCCGGACCGACCTCGAGATCGCGGAATTCCGCCGCAAAGCCATCCCGCTGCGGCGAACAGGCCATGATACCGACCGACGCATCGTCTTTGGGAAATGGCGCGAGCCTTGCCAGCTGCCATGGCGCATCATTGATGGCATACTGGACCCGCACCGCATCATCATGGCGGGTGAGCCGGATGTGCACCGCGTCGTCGACGCGGGCGCTGTGCAGGGGAATGACGGACCAATCGGATATGCGGTTGGTCACGACAACGCTGAAATGCATGAGGCCGTCGGTATATTCGATGCCGGTCTTGATCCAGTTGCGGGCGTCGATCCGCAGCATCAGACCGGCCTGATCATAGAGTTCCCGGTAATCGCCGCGCACCGTCACGCGGGCGCTGAAATCGCCGCTGACCGGCGTCAGATAGGCATGGCCGTTGTCGCGCTCGAAACCATAAAAGGTGTGCTGCCAGAAATCGGTGTTCTCAGCCGTCGCAAGCATGAGCAGACGGGCATCGCCGTGATGGGACGGCGGCGCATTGAGCCAGTTGAACGCATCAGTCATCACTCTCTCCACACGCGAATCCGGCCTCAAACGGCAGATGCGGTGTAGCAGATTGTGGCAGGTGCTGAAACGTGCCGATTTCTGATCTTACGGTCACTGAAAGTCGAGATGCGCGATAAGAGCGGCAACATTTTCATCGATGCCTCGAAAAGCCGTCGCGCGCGATGGCTTTCGTGATTCACGCATACTCATGTCGTATTAACGGAGCAAAGTCTCACGAATGCAGTGTTTGCGGCCGTTCATCGGCTGGCGTGAAGCGGAACGGCTTCTGAAAATGCCCTCTCTCCGCCAAGACGTTCAGTTCGCGATTTGCCGCCATGACGGCCAACTCATCCACATCGCGCACACCGCTTTCATAGATCGCAATGACAATCCGGGCGAGCTGGTTGCAGCGAGCGTGGGTTTTCGGGCAGCGATCGAGCATTTTGGAAGCCCGGTCATGGGCCTGCTGCATGATATCCCAATCCGTCGTGGAGTGAATACGTTGGTCCCTGCTTGAAAAAGGCATGACACACTCCCTGGATATGACTGAAGTTTTGCAATGCCGCACTTCCGTGCCTGAGGCACGCCAAAATCGCGGACAAAACGAGTAGATTCCTCTTTGCGCCGGAACGCAAATCACACCCGACAAAGCTGGTGATAACTATTTTGTGATAGGTATTTTGGGTTAGAAGCGCCAACCATTTTTTGTTGACCAGAGCGCTCATGTTTTGTATGGCTCACTTGTTCCGGGGTCCATTGCTGGCGCAACCGAAATTTGCTCTGCAAGCCATACAAATCAAAGAGGTTTTCATGAAAATCAACTTTCCGACTTTTGCAAGTGCCGCGGCGCTCGCTGTTGCCTTGATCGCCGCGCCGGCGATGGCGCAGAACGCCGATGGCATCGTTGTTTATAATGCGCAGCATGAAAGCCTCACCAAGGCGTGGGCCGACGGTTTCACCAAGGAAACCGGCATCAAGGTGACGATCCGCAACGGCAAGGACATGGAACTGGCCAACCAGATCGTGCAGGAAGGCGCTGCTTCCCCGGCTGACGCATTCCTGACGGAAAATTCCCCGGGAGTGGTTCTGGTCGACAATGCCAAGCTGTTCGCACCGCTTGACAAGGCAGTGCTCGATCAGGTGCCGGCCAATTACCGCCCGGAACATGGCCGCTGGACCGGCGTTGCCGCCCGTTCCACCGTGTTCGCCTATGACAAGAACAAGCTGACGGAAGACAAGCTGCCGAAGTCGCTGCTCGACCTTGCCGATGCAAGCTGGAAGGGCCGCTGGGGCGCCGCACCGGCTGGCGCGGATTTCCAGGCGATCGTCAGCGCGCTTCTGGAACTCAAGGGCGAGGAAACCACTGCCAAGTGGTTGAAGGCACTCAAGGAAAATGCGACGGCCTACAAGGGCAACAGCGTTGCCATGAAGGCCGTCAATGCCGGAGAAATCGAAGGCGCGGTGATTTATCACTATTACTATTTCGGCGATAAGGCCAAAACCGGCGAAAACACCAAGAACGTGTCCCTGCACTACTTCAAGCATGAGGATCCGGGCGCATTCGTCAGCATTTCCGGCGGCGGTGTTCTCGCTTCGAGCAAGCACAAGGAAGATGCCCAGGCGTTCCTGAAGTGGGTCACCGGCAAGGCTGGCCAGGCAGTATTGAAGGACGGGGATTCCTTTGAATATGCCGTTGGCAAGGATGCAGCATCCAATGCCGCTCTGGTGCCTCTGGCCGATCTGCAGGCGCCGAAGGTCGAACCTTCGAAGCTGAACAGCAAGAAGGTGACGGACCTGATGACGGCAGCGGGCCTGCTGTAACCACAATGCCGGTTAGCCGGCAATGAAATAACTCTGGACACCTCCTGCACAGACATTTGATCTTGCAGGGGGTGTTGTTCGATTCCCCTTCGGGTATGAAGGCCAATCTGGCCGCCGGCGGGTGTTCGTGCATATGAAAGCAAATGTGAATTGTTGTCTACCGGATCAATGAACGGCCAACGTCCCGATGCAGCTGCTGCGCAGCTGGCCTTGGTCCCGCATCATGCCGTGCGTCGCCTGCCGTTTTTATCCGTTTTCGGCCTTGCGGGGCTTGTTGCCCTGCTCAGCCTTCTGCCGCTCGGCTTCGTCATCTGGGTGACCATCCAGACCGGCTGGGATACGGTCGTCACCCTGGTGTTCCGCGCCCGCGTCGGCGAACTCCTGATCAATACGGTGCTGCTGGAAGTCTGGACAATCCCGCTTTCCATCGTTCTGGCGGTCAGCCTTGCCTGGCTGACCGAGCGCACCGACCTGCCCGGCGCCCGCCTGTGGGCGTGGCTGGCGGTTGCGCCGCTTGCCGTCCCGGCATTTGTCCACAGCTATGCCTGGATCAGCATGGCCCCCAGCCTGCACGGCCTGTTCGGCGGCGTGCTGGTTTCCGTTCTGGCTTATTTCCCGTTTCTCTATCTTCCGGTCGCGGCGCAGATGCGGCGTGTCGATCCGGCCATGGAAGATGTCGGGGCATCGCTTGGCCTCGGGCCATGGCGGGTCTTCTTCCGGGTGCTCCTGCCGCAGCTGCGCTTTGCCATTTGCGGCGGCTCCTTGCTGATCGGCCTGCATCTTCTGGCGGAATACGGCCTTTTCGTCATGATCCGCTTCGATACGTTTGCGACAGCCATCGTCGACCAGTTCCAGTCAACCTTCAACGGCCCTGCAGCCAACATGCTGGCCGGTGTTCTGGTGCTGTGCTGCGCCGGTTTGCTGGCGCTGGAAGCGTTGATCCGCGGCAATGAACGCTATGCCCGCGTCGGCTCGGGATCAGCCCGTCCGATCACAAAGTACCGGCTGGGCTGGCTTGCCCTGCCCTGCCTGCTCATTCCGCTGATGACCACGGCGCTGGCGCTGGGCGTTCCGTTCGTGACCCTTGGCCGCTGGCTGATTGCCGGCGGCACGTCGGTGTGGCAGCTGAACGAAATCGGCACTGCCTTCGGGACAACACTGCTGCTGGCCGTTGCCGGGGCCTTGCTGGCCACCGTTGCAGCGACGCCCATGGCATGGCTTTCGGTGCGGGCTCCCGGCCGCATGCAGCGAGCCCTCGAGGCCTGCCATTATTATGTCGGCTCCCTGCCCGGGGTCGTGGTCGCGCTGGCGCTTGTGACGATCACAGTGCGTGTTGTCCTGCCGCTCTATCAGACGGCGGCGACATTGCTGCTTGCCTACGGGCTGCTCTTCCTGCCGCGCGCCCTCGTCGGACTGCGGGCCAGCATCGCGCAGGCGCCTGTCGAACTGGAGCGGGCCGCCATGGCGCTCGGGCGCACGCCGGTGCAGGCGGTCACGCGCATTACCATGCGGCTGGCCGCGCCCGGCGCCGCCGCCAGCGTAGCGTTGGTGGCACTCGGCATTACCAACGAATTGACGGCCACGCTGATGCTTGCGCCCAATGGCACGCGTACATTGGCGACGGAATTCTGGTCGTTGACCAGCGAGATTGATTACGCGGCGGCCGCGCCCTATGCACTGATGATGGTGGTGCTGTCCCTGCCCCTCACGCTCCTGCTGCATGCCCAATCGAAACGGATAATTGGACGATGACCTTTCTCGACATTCGCGGTGTAACAAAACGATACGGTGTCACCACCGCCGTCGATGACGTCACGCTGTCAGTCCCGGCGGGCAGCCGCACGGCGGTTGTCGGACCATCGGGATCGGGCAAGACCACCCTGCTGCGTCTCATCGGCGGGTTCGAAGCCCCGGACAGCGGCCAGGTGACTTTGAATGGCGACGTATTGGCCGAGGGCGCGGCGATCGTTCCGGCGCATCGCCGCAGTGTCGGGTTCGTGACCCAGGATGGCTCGCTTTTCCCGCACCTGACCGTCGCCGACAATATCGGCTTTGGCTTGGACAAGCGCAGTCCCGACCGCAGCCAGCGTATCCTTGCCCTCATGGATATGGTCGAGCTCGACCCCGTCATGCTGAACCGCCGGCCGCATCAGCTTTCCGGCGGACAGCAGCAACGGGTCTCGCTTGCCCGGGCTTTGGCACGCCAGCCCAAGCTGATGCTGCTGGACGAGCCGTTTTCCGCGCTCGACACCGGTCTGCGCGAAAACATGCGCAAGGCTGTTGCTGCGGTTCTGAAAAAAGCCGGCATTACCACCATTCTGGTCACCCACGATCAGGCGGAAGCCCTGTCCTTTGCCGATCAGGTCGCCGTGATGCGGCAGGGCAAACTGGTTCAGGCCGGACCGCCGCGCTCGCTCTATCTAAACCCGTCGGACCGCACGACGGCCTCGTTTCTCGGCGATGCAATTCTGCTTCCGGCGCAGATCGGCAACGGCTGGATCGATTGCGCGTTTGGCCGGTTGAAGGCGCGGACAGCCGAACGGCTGGGCACAGCGGAAATCATGCTGCGCCCGGAACAGCTGAAACTTGTCTCCGTCACCGAGAGCGACGCCGTGGCCGCCCCTGACGGGAATGCCGGGTATGGCAAGGTCGTTGACATCGAATTCGGCGGGGCGGTGTGCACGGTGACGCTTGCCATCATGGGAGACCACGGTTCTTGCAATGGCCAGAGGGCCGCGCCGGTGCTGATAAGATGTTCCGCAGTCAATCTTCCTGCAACCGGGGATCATGTGCGCATTGAAGTCCTTGGCGAGCCGCATATATTTGCTTGATGCGGTTGCTGTTCCGGAATCGGAAAGCGCAACTGCTTAAACAAGCATGCTCCCGGAAGGAACACCCATGCCGCTCTCCATGTACCAGATTTCAGTCCCGGTCTTTATCCGCGGGTTTTCGATCGTCTCGGCGCTGATTGCCAAGGCCGAATCCTATGCGCAGGAAAAGAAGATCGACCCTTCCGTGCTTGTCAGCGCGCGCCTGGCCCCCGACATGCTGCCCTTTTCGGGACAGATCCAACGGGCCAGTGACACGTCCAAGGCGACCATTGCCCGACTGACCGACGTCAAAGTGCCAAGCTTCCCCGACGATGAAGTGAGCTTTGCCGATCTGAAGGCGCGGATAGACAAGACCGTCGCCTTTCTGGAAGGCCTGGACACATCAGTGCTCGATGACAGCGAAAACCGCGAGGTTATCCTGAGCTTTGGTCCGCACAAGGCGCATCTGGGCGGCCATGACTACATGCTGCAGTTCGCGTTGCCGAACTTCTTTTTCCACGTCACCACCGCCCATGACATCCTGCGGCACAATGGGGTTCCCATCGGCAAGCTGGATTATCTGGGCGCCTACAGCAACTAAAAGAGAAGCCGTTAGCGCTGTCTTGCCTTGCGGGCAGCGTAGCGGCGATCGCGTTCCGCCTTGCGCTCGGCCTCATCGGCAACGACGCGGGCGATCCGGTTGCTTGACTCGGCCTGAAGCGCCTTTGCGGCGGCTTCTGCTGCTTCTGCCACGGCTGCCGCTTCCGCAAGCTTGCGGTCCCGTTCTTCCTGCTTTACGCGCTCGCGCTCTGCCTGCCGTGCCGCACGTGCCGCCGCAATGGCTTCCCGTTCCGCACGTTTTGCCTGCACCTCGGGATCAGTGGGCTTTGGTGCTTTTTCGAACTTTTTGAGAAGCAGTTGCTTGGCCTCGGCCGCCGCTTTGCGGCGATCAGCGAATTCATTGAGATGTTTCAAACCGGGGTAGTCCTTGTATGGGTCGTTTTGGATCTGCCGGAGGCGCGCCCGGCACCTGCCGTTTACGCTACAACGCACCGCATCACGCAGCGCCGCAGATAGACTTCCTGTAACCTACCCGGCTCGCCGTGACAATGAAAGCCCCGTCTAAAGACCAATTGAATTATCAAGATTTCCGGCTCATTGTAATATCTGGTGTCGATTGGCAAAAAGAACGTGAAAACCTTCGGGTCACGCACCATATCTCTGGAAACGATCAGGCGTCACAATCTGGCACCACGGACGGACGCCCATGGGAGAGCAACATGGCTCACTTTGAATATCAATTGCATGCCTTTGATCTTGATAGCAAATTTGGTTTTGCTGACGGCAATATGTTCGGCGCGCTGCTGCGCGAAAAACTCGGCAAGCTGGCGCCCAACAAGCGCGAGGTGCTGGTCGAATGCGTCAAACGCTTCCTGCTGCCGGCCATTCCGCGCCGGGTGCAGACAATGATTGTTGCCAAGGGCCATAACCCGATCCGGCTGGTTGCCGGCGAAACCATCGATGATGTCGAAGATGTTACGGTGGGCATCCGGGAAAAGGACGTGCTGCAGATTGCCCGCGAGCTTCTGCGCCGTGTCAAGTCCTAGACGGCTTCACTCCGGTCGCAGATCAAGTGTCCACGTCTGTCCAACAAGGTCGTGGCCGAAAGAATGGTGCCGTTCTTCCTCCACGAGCTTGAATCCGGCTTCCTGATAAATGCGCCGGGCTGAAAGCAGAAAGTCATTTGTCCAGAGGGTTAGCTTGTGATAGCCGACCGCCCGCGCCCGCTCGATGCAGGCGGCAACAAGCGCCGAGCCGATGCCCAATCCCCGCGCTGACGGTTCCACATAGAGCATGCGCAATTTGCCGACCTGCGGGTCGTCCGTGCGCATGAGAAAGACAGACCCGGCAATTTCACCATTCCGGTCGGCAATCCACGCCTGCTCCCGCGCCGGATCGAAATTTGCGATGAACCCGGACATGATGCCGGCAATCAGACCTTCAAACGTCCAATCCAGATTGTATTCCTTGTTGTAAAGATAGGCCTGCCTGTGAACGACCAGGCCAAGATCACCTGCCCTGGGAGCCCGCAACGTGTAGGCCGGCGCCGGGCTGACCGTTTCGGATCGATTGCCCAGTATGGAGCGGATCTCGCGCATGGATTGGGTCAAGCGGCTGACACGGGCTGTATCGAGCGGCGCAAGCACGGCATTGGCCCTCTCGATAGCGCTTCGGTCCAGCGCTGCGAAGGCAGCCTGCCCCTCCGGCGTCAGCGAGAGGATACGCAGCTTGGCGTGATCGGTGCTCACCGTGCTGCTGACAAGCTGGCGCGCTTTGAACCGTGCCAGTATCCGGCTGATCTGCGCGGTGTCCATATCGAGTATCCGCGAGAGGTCGGCAGCCGTTTTGACGGTGTCATTGTTGGCAAGTTCATAGAGAATGCGCGCTTCGGGAAGCGAAAACGGACTGTCGGTCAGATGCTCATCCAGCAGGCCGATAATGTGGGTATAGAAGCGATTGAACGTGCGTATTTCTGCGACCGGTTCCGACATCGGCCCATTCCTTTGCTGTTGACTGGCTTTAGTATTGACTCAGTCAACATTAAAAGGCAAGCGGTTGTCGTGCACAAACGGAAAGTGCCCGCGAACGGGCACCTTCATTGCCGGCGTGACTGGTCAATCAGTCAACGGCGACCATGACGTCGGAAGCCTTGACGACGGCATAGGCATTGTCGCCAACCTTCAGCTGCAACTCGTCAACGGCTTCGTTGGTGATTGATGCCGTGACGATTGAACCGCCGACATCGATGCGGACATGGGCCGTCGTTGCTCCCTTGGTCACTTCGACAACTGTCCCTTTCAGCCGATTGCGTGCACTGATCTTCATGGCGTTTCTCCTGTTGTTTGCCGCACTTTAGACGGGCGAATGCTGTTTACAAGAAGCAAAGGAAAAAGGCCCGGAAAACCGGGCCTTTTCTGCGTTCTCCCAAGAAAATTCATCGTCCGGCGAGTGCCTTGCCTTCCCGGTCAAGCGCGCTGAATTCCTCATCGGAAAGGCTGATCCTTGCGGCATCGACGTTTTCCTCAAGGTGTTTGACCTTGGATGTTCCCGGTATGGGCAAAATGACCGGGCTGCGCTTGAGCACCCATGCCAGGGCGATCTGGCCCGGCGTCGCCTTGTGACGGGCAGCGATGGTGTCCAGCAACGAGCCTGGCTTTGCCAGGTCACCCGCAGCCAGCGGGAACCAGGGTATGAAGCCGATTCCGTTCTGCGTGCAGTATTCCACGACATCCTCGCTTGCGCGATCAACGAGATTGTAGCGGTTCTGCACCGTTGCCACTTTGAAGAATTTCGAAGCGGCCTTGATCTCTTCAACGGACACCTCGCTCAGTCCGGCGTGGCGGATCACACCCGTGTCGAGCAGCGATTTCACAGCGCCGAACTGTTCGTCACGCGGTACTTTCGAGTCGATCCGGTGCAATTGCCAGAGACCGATCTGATCAACACCAAGCTGGCGAAGGCTCTTATGCGCCTCGTCGATCAGGTATTTCGGATCGCCCTTCGGCGTCCAACGGTCCGGTCCCTCGCGCGTAAGACCAGCCTTCGTGGCAACGAGAATGTCGCCATAGGGATGAAGGGCTTCCTTGATCAGAAGTTCTGAAACATCCGGACCATAGGAATTTGCCGTATCGATGAAGTTCACGCCAAGTTCCGGCAGGCGCTGCAAGGTGCGAATGGCTTCCGGCTTGTCGGCAGGCTCCCCCCAGATACCACGGCCAGTGACGCGCATGGCGCCAAAGCCAAGACGATTGATTTCGATATCACCGCCAATTCTGAATGTACCGGATTGGGATGCAATGGATTGGGACATTGTCACAGTTCTTTCGTTTGAATTGGAGTATTCGATGAAAGTCAGGAACGTCGGTTGCGCACGGAATGCGCGCAAGATCGTGAACGCACGCCACGGTGCGTCCTTGATACATATAGACCGCAACGGCAAAAGTTTAAGGTTTGAAGAAGCGCCCGCTCTCTTTACTCGTCACGAGATCGGCCAACAATTGCCATTGGCCGACACCCGAACGGCTTCATTCTAATTGAAATAGAAGGCGTAAGAGGCGAAATTTCCCTCGAAGATCGCCGTGATCTGGTTCCATTCGCCGCTGCTCATCACCGGGCCGTCCTGAAGATACGGCACGGCAGCCGGACCGGTGAGCCAGAGGATGAAATCAAACGGCCCTGGATCGTCGAAAACCTTGGCCAGATTGATGCCTTTGTCAAAGCGCCAATGGGGAACGAGGATCTTGCCATCCAGGGCCGCCTCGAATTGCGACAATACCGCGAGCCAGGCCTGGATGCGCTCCTGCGTGACATTGAAGGATGGCAGCACACCGCTCTTCTGCTTCGGGCCGGGCAGCCATTCGTGGTCGTCGTCGGTTTCCTTGTCGATGAGGGCCCAGGTTTCCCGGTTGAGTGCAATCACCTTCTTCAGATGAACGCGCACCTCGCTCCACATCGCCTTGTCGGCAACCGGCCAGCGGATGGTGTGAATGAGGGTTATGAAATCAGCGATGTCATCGGCCTGTGCCTTGTTCACCCCGAACATCGTATATTCGTCCGCGCCCCTGCCATTGACGGCCGACATGGTCGAGACAGCACGGGGAAACACCACGCTGAAGCTGCTGTTCCAGCTTTCGGAAAAATCATGGGAAAGCCATGCCTTGGCGACGGCCATCAGCAGATTGTCATAACCTTGCAGCCATTTCGCATCGGCGGTGTCGAAGCCGACAATGAAAGGCAGGGGATCGCCGTTTTCATTGGTATCCGAAATGGCACGGCCGATATGGTCTTCCGGCCCAACCTTGCCATCGCCGTTCCAGTCAAACCGGGCAACAGAAAGATCGACCTTCAACTTTGCCGGCTTGTCGCCAACGGCGGCAAGTGCCTTGTCGGCAGAATCGAGATCGGCAATGAACGTTGCGAGAATACCGCGGAATTGCTCATAGGTGATGGGTTCCGGATTGCCGTTTCTGGCGATTTGGCTGGCGCCCAGCCCCAGATACAATTCATAGCCATCCGATTTCGAACCAAATCCATGTTTGAAAAGCGATTGCGCCAGCTTTTCGAACGCGCGGGCGGTGCGCACAAGGCCCAGGCCCAGCTGCGCATCGGCATTGTTCGTCGCTTTCGCCGCCAAGGCCAGCAGTTGCTCATCGGCCTCGCCGATACGGCCATTGGCAAGATATTTCTGGAACAGCTCGGTCGCGGCATTGTCCGCCCGCGCTGCTGCTGAAAAAGCGAAGCAGGCAAAACTTGCCGCCATGATCAGGGAAATGAGTTTTTTCACGCAGATTTTCCGTTGTTGATGACATCGAACAGCGGATTGATAGGCCGGCGGAAAGCAAAAGTCTGTAAAATACAATCTTGTGGTGTGTTTATTCACCTATAGATTGCAACTTTCAGCGTGGCTGATCGTCATCCCTGGCAAAAAATGCCGTCTTTTCTGCCTCTGATTGCAGCACTTCCTGAGCCCGGTCAAGCGCGCGCATGGCGGCAAAAAGCACCTCCCGATCATGCTGGTGCGCCTCGAACAGCGCAACAAAGGCCGGGTTGGTGATTTCATGCGGTTTTGGTGCAGCTTTAGCCCGGTTCAAGCTGTCATCGGCGGTGCGCCTGGCCTTCTCCACGTGATGTCTGGCCGCATCAACATCCGACAAGCTCTTGAAATACTGGCTCATTGTGCGCTTTACCGCTTTCGATGAACGCCCGGCTGCGCTGGAGAGCAAAGCCTGCCTGCTCTGCTCTTCCAACGTATTCTTGCCGGCGCGGCCGGCAGATTTGCTGTTCAGGTCGGACACGTTTTTCATGGGCCATTCTTTGACGATTGGCCACAGCATAGGGCATGGCACCCCATGCTGAAACGAAAGCACGGTTAAAACTCCCGTCAAAACGGGCACCGGATTCCGGTTCTGCCACCTGTGCTAGAACCAGATTGCGCTTTGCCCGTCTCCCAACTCTGTGGGAGGCGGTCTGTCGATTCGCCTCGCGCCTGTCATCGCGAGGGTCTATGGGCGGCGGTCAATGCGAAATGCGGCGTCCCAACCGAGCGCATGGCGGGCTTTCCCGCTGTTGGCGACAACGTCCGTCTCGGTAACATTGTAGGCACCGCTTGCTCCGCGCTCGATAGCCTTGAGTGCTGCGCTGGCGGCCGCATCGACATGGACGCGCAAATCCGGATTGGCCGGCATGTCGACGCCGGTCCCCGGCCCGTAGAAAAAGCCGTAGCGCAGGACAATGCCCTCCATGCCGGGCTCGTTCAACACAGCCTGTTCCATGGCCGCGACACCGGCGACAGTCGTTGCACGGGGTTCTTCCGCGTGCAGATCAAGCGGATCCGTCTCGATGAACACACCGGGTTTCGGCGCGTAGGCCCAGGCGATACTCTGCGCGATGATACGCCCGACACCCGCGGCTTTTGCCGCCTGTACGAGATTGGCGGTTCCCTCGCTGCGGATGCGGGCATTGCGGCTGATGAAATCCTTCATCGCCGCTGGACTGACACCATGCGGCAAATCCGTGAGCTGATGTATGATCACATCGGGCTCGGCCTCAGCAACAACGGATTTGAGTTTTTCGGCGTCAAAAACATCGACAATGGCCGGCTCAACCCCGATCTGGCGCAAGGAAGCGGCCTTCTCGGCGCTTCGCGTGGTGCCGGTCACCACATATCCGGCCTCCACCAACAGCGGTGCAAGCCGCCTGCCAACCGCGCCGCTGGCGCCTGCGAGAAAGATTTTCCTGATCATGTGTCTGTCTCCTGTCATTGCCTGCAATTCGTCTTGCGCCACCAAGACGAGACAGCCCAATCGAACGTGACATGCCCCTCACACTTTTCGACCTAGACGGGTTCGAGCATGCCAAACCAGGCAACCAGCCCGAGCACGACAATGCCCAGTGCGATCTCCGTCAGGGTTCCGAGCCGTATGGCGCGTATGGAACCTGCCTCGCTGGTGCGCATGCGCGGCACGAAAACATACCGGTTGATCAGGGCCAGTCCGGTCAGCACCACAACCAGAATGATCTTCAGCACCAGCAAGGCCTGATAGGGGGATGTCCAATCAGCCGGCAGACGTCGAAGGACAAGCGTGGTATTGACCACGCCGGATGCGATCACCAATGCGACGGCCGCATGACCGGCCGACGAAAACCGCATGAGCGCCGTTCGCGCGGCCCCACGCCATTCCACCTGGCGCAACCGGCCAAGGATCAGCACGACCGGTATCAGCGCTCCGATCCACGCGCCGCCCGAGAGCACATGCACCATATCGTTGAAACGGTGGGCCGCGCCGATCCAACCCTCCCGCATTGTGGCATGGCCGGAAAATGCCAGGCTTGCCAGGAGCAGCCCCGAAGCCATGGCAAGAGCGATGCGCGCGCGGGGTGGCGACAGAGCCAATGCGGGCAACAAAAGCAGCGCCGCCGCGACCTGTATCGCCCAGCCGCGGCCGACACTTGTCTCAAGCAGCACGTCCCGGATGGTTCCGAGATCGACGGCATCGCTCCAGCCCTGCCCGATCATTCCAGCCTGCAGCGGCAGCGCGGCAAAGATCGTTCCGATAGCCAGAAAGACCGCGATCCCGCTCGCAGGACGCAGGCGCTCCCCGATCTCCAGCGCCAGGGGTTTGGGCACAAGCAGTGCGAGGTAGGCAAACGCGCCCCACAGGAACATCGTGGACGTATTGTGCACGAACCTGCACAGAACAAGCGTGGTCTCCAACCCCATCAGGGTTTGACGGTGAATGTATAGCTGCCCTTGGTCTTGTGACCGTCGGTGGAAAGTGCGGTCCAGTTCACGGTATATTCCCCCGACGCGAGGGGTGCCGACAGCGGAATGACCAGTGTCTTGTGGTTGTTGATCGACAGTTTGGCCTGCCCCGTCGATATGGTCGCCTTGCCCGGGCCGGTGATCGTTGCACCTGAGAATTTCAGGTTCAAACCCTCGGAAAACGTCAGATCGATCTCGACGGGCGAGACCTTCATGATGGCGTTTTCGGCCGGAACTGCCGATTCAAGATGGGCGTGCGCCAATACCTGCCCCAACAGGCCGGCATTAAGGACCGTTGCGACAGCAAAAATACGAATGAGCCGTGACATGAGAACTCCTGTGAGCGGGCGGATTTGACGGATCCGGAGAAAGGGTGCGACCGCGCGGCGAAAGCTAAGCCTGATTTTTGCCGGGATCATGGCAGAATCCCTGTGGGGCGCGACGGCACGCAGGCGGCAGCGCGTAGCATCCACCGGCGGCCGTCGCTGCTCATTTCCGTACAGCTGCGCGGCTCGACATCGATGCGCCAGAATGCGGAATCCGGTGCCTGCAACACGCTCAGAACAGCGGCGCGAATGACGGAAGCGTGTGTTACCACGACTGTGTGACCGCCATCATGCATATGCGCGCTCATCCAATCTGCAATCCTGACGAGAAAATCATGGATGGATTCGCCGCCATGCGGGGCCGAGGCGGGATTGTTCATCCAGTCCGTCACATCGTCCGGGTGAGCTTCGTGGACAGCGGCGAGTGTCCTCCCCGCCCATTTCCCGTAATCGATATCCGCCAACGCCGCATCGACAACGGATTCCAGACCCAGGGCATCGGCGGTTTGCCGGGCGCGCAGCGCCGGACTGGTCAAAACATGGTGCGCGCGGCGCAAATGCCCGGCAATGGCCTGCAGGTTTTGGGCTTCCCCGGGTTCAAGCGCTTCGTCGGCGGGGAAAGCACCTGTGCGGACCGCCGGTGTGGCGCCATGGCAAACAAGGGTCAACCGCGTGGCTCTGGCCAAAATATCCCTCAAAACCCTCAGGAGAAAACCGTAAACAGCCTGCAGACCGTTCATTGACAGTCTGCGGCGCGCACAGATATAACCGTGCTGTTGCGAGTTTGGAAGCCGGTGAAATTCCGGAGCGGTCGCGCCACTGTAATTAATCAGTCCTTTTTCACTGATTGAAAGCCAGACCCTGGCCGCAACATCATTTATTCCGTTAGTGAACGCGTCATTCTGGGAGAAAATTCATGTCCGATATCGCTCTTACGCCGTCAGCAGGCGTCACGCCCATTCCTCTTGGCGAAGTCTTGCCCTGGGCCATTTTCGGCGGGCTGATCATGCTGCTCGCAATCTATTTCATTGGTGCGGAAGAAGGTGCGATGTCGCTCTTCTCGGGCATGTATGTGCACGAATTCGTTCATGACGGCCGCCATCTCCTCGGTTTTCCCTGCCACTGAGGAAACGAAACAATGACAAGAGATCTTTTGATCCGCGGCATGATCGCAGGGGTCATCGCCGGGTTGTTGGCGTTCGGGTTTGCCCGGGTATTCGGCGAACCGCAGGTTGATCATGCCATTGCCTTCGAGGAAAAGATGAGCCAGGCGGCCGGCGCAGCGGCTGAACCGGAGCTTGTCACACGGGCGACACAGGCCGGCATCGGCCTGTTTACCGGCATTGTCGTCTACAGTGCCGCACTTGGCGGATTGTTCTCCCTGGTCTTTGCCTTCGTGCATGGCCGGGTCAGTTCCCTCAGCCCGCGTAGTACGGCGGCCCTGCTGGCGCTCGCAGGTTTTGTGGCAATTGTTCTCGTTCCCTGCATCAAGTACCCGATGAATCCGCCTGCGGTTGGCAGCCCGGATACCATCGGGGCCAGAACGGAACTGTTCTTCGTCATGCTGGTGGTTTCGCTCGGTGCCCTTGCGGCGGCTGTGGGTCTGGCAAAGCGCCTTTATGCCCAGCACGGCGCATGGAACGCGACATTGATGGCCGGTGCAGCCTATGTCGTGTTCATTGCGCTGGTGCAATACGCGCTTCCCGCCATCAATGAAGTTCCCGAACAGTTCTCACCGACCGTTCTCTGGAATTTCCGCGTCGCATCGCTGGGCATCCATGTGATCGTCTGGACAACGCTTGGTCTGCTCTTCGGCGCTTTGGCTGAACGGGTTCTGGCCGGACAGCGTCCGCGCTATCGCCTGCATGCGGCACGCTGAGCGCAGTCGCGCCATTTCTGAACGCCCGCGGGCGTTCAGGCTTCCGCTGCCGATGGGACTGTCATGAGACCGCAACGCTTCGATATCCCCATGGGATGCCCGGCAGGCTGGCTTCTGGCTCTGGTCGCATGCCTGTTCATGCTGCAAACCGCAAGCGGATGGGCGCACCGCAGCAGCGCCGGTACCGATACGTCGGGCATTTCCATTCCAAGCCTGTCCCATGGTGAAATGGCGGTTATCGCCGACTACCGCAAGCCGATCCTCGATCTGGCGGCCCGCATGACCCGCACCGATGAGAAATTCCGGCGGCTGCTGAACTACACCAATATCCAATACAGCTATTGTCTCTGGGGCATTGTCCCCGGCAGCATTGCGGATGAGCAAAGCCCGTTCAATGCCTGTTCGCACGCCTATCTTGCTGCGACGAAGGCTGTGCTTGTGTATATGCGTGACATGCCTGAACACCGGGACGCCGTCAGTACCCTGGTCTCCGATCTCGATGCCACACTTGTGCACAATGGCGGCTCTTTCGTCATGTGCCAGTATAGCGGCGATCCCTACAACACGGCTGACATCATCAGACCGCGTTGGGGCGATGTGCCTGGACACCTGACCAGCCTGTTTTCCTTCCTGGGATTCGCGATGCTGCTTGCTTCGGCGGTTTTTGCCCTCATCCGTCTGACACGCCCGCCACGACAGCCCGTCAACGCCTGATCAAGGCTATGGCCTTTAGGTCACACCGCGCATGTCTTGCCGCCAAACCCCAGATCGCCCTTTCCGCTGTGCGCGACTTGACGTAAGCCTGCTGTCCAGATCGTTTTGACCGTTTGAACGTTACTGCATTCCCTGCCCAAAGACGCTGAGAACCAAGGACACTTCATGCACTCCTTTGATTATATCCGCCCCATCCTGCTGCTGCTCGGCTCAAATGTTTTCATGACATTTGCCTGGTATGGCCATCTCAAATTCGCGGACCGGCCGCTTTTCCTGGTCATCTTCATCAGCTGGATGATCGCCTTTGCCGAATACTGCCTTGCGGTACCGGCGAACCGCTACGGTCACGAGATCTATTCGGCCGCCCAGTTGAAGACCATCCAGGAAGTGATCACGCTTCTGGTCTTTGCCGGGTTTTCAGTGATGTATCTTGGTGAAAAAATCACGATCAACCACCTCGTCGGCTTCGCCATGATCTGCGGCGGCGCATTCTTCGTGTTCAAGGGGCCGCTCTAGGATCAAGTGGCCGTGCTGGGCTTGATGGCTCAAGCAGGAAGTATAGTTAGTCAGATAATTATACGATCGATAACGGGCAAAGACCACTTGCTATCCGTGGTGCGGCGTGCGATTGCGGCTATTTTCTGGAAATGCGGAGCGAGGATAGAACCGATTTCAACCGGATTCACGGAAGCCCGCCGATCGCCTCGGCCGGCATTCTTCCCCACAAAGGAAGTCATCAACAACGCGCCGCATTTATTTCTTGACTATTATAATCATATTTATCAATAATGTGTGATATTTAGAGCATTTAATACGCAGAATCCCATTCTCCCGGCCTGATTCAAACGTGATGACGTCCTTTGTTTTTTGCGTCTGTCCCGTATGAATTGGCGAAGTGGATTTTCATTTTGATGATTTTATTTTTAACAAGGAGATTTGAGCATGCCTGAAACGATAGTCTTGAAACCAATCATCATTAAAGCTTGGGAAGACAGTAGTCCCGGCAATTCATTCACCGGTTGGGCGGGGAGTAGACAGGGGGAAGTTCGCGCGTGGAACGACACGTATGATTCACGCACCACAGGATGATGCAAGAGTTGTTCACAAGAACAGTAAATCTCTTGCCGGGCACGAACTATGACATATCAATGCCAGGCTCCATTCCCATCTCCTGGGAGGGGCATTGATGCGGAAACTATTGAAATGGGTCCTGGGCGTAACGGGGACCATCGTGGCGGTGGTGTTCTTGTTTGCCGTATTTGTCGTCTATGGCATCCCATTGCTCAGGGACAGAACAACGCAATGCCCGGAGATGCCAACCGCAACAGTTAAGTACGGCATACTTTCTTACGTCACTAAAATTGCAAAAAATGGCTTTCAGTACGATGATCTCGAACTGGATGAGGATTTTGGATACAATTCTGGCATCCGCGGCTGGGAAGTCACGGTTTACGTTAAAAGTGATGGCAAGCGCATAGGACGATACTTCGCCACAATGGCCTGCGATGAAAGAGTAGAGCTTTCAGTTGATCAGACATTCAAGGCTGAATAAATGCAAAAACGGGATCGTACACGCGTACGATCCCGTTTGTACAAAATAGCAAGCTCTGGGAAAACCAACATTTAAATCCGCCGCTCAATCAGCGAACTGATGAATCAACGGCCCAGATCGTTCTTGGTGTTCTTGTAGATGTTCACACCCAGCTCGCGGATTTTCTTGCGCAGCGTGTTGCGGTTGAGCCCGAGCAGTTCCGCTGCTTTGATCTGGTTGCCATGGGTAGCGGTCAGGCATGAGAGGATGAGCGGGTATTCCACTTCCTCCAGCACGCGCTGGTAGAGCCCGACCGGCGGCAGATCATCGCCATAGGAGAGGAAGTAGCGCTGCATGTTGAGTTCCACCGCCTGAGCGATAGTGATGTCCTCGTTGGACATCGACGTCGAGGACGGTTCCGCCGGCCGCAGGTCGGCCTTGAGTTCCGCCTCGATTACATCCGCATTGATTTCTTCCTGCGGATAAAGCGCGGCGAGACGGCGCACCAGATTTTCCAGCTCGCGCACATTGCCGGCCCAGGGATAGCGGCGCATCAGGTCGAGGCCATCGGCGGTGATGCGTTTTTCCGGCAGGCCGTCCTTTGCCGCCATCTTGAAGAAATGCCGGACGAGATCGGGAATATCCTCGCCGCGCTCACGCAGCGGCGGCAGGCGCAGCGGCACCACGTTCAGACGATAATAGAGGTCCTCGCGGAACATGCCCTGATTGATCAGCGTCCGCAGATCCTTGTTTGTCGCGGCCACGATGCGTACATCGGTCTTGATCGGCGTCCGCCCGCCCACCGTCATATATTCGCCCTGCTGCAGTACGCGCAGCAGGCGTGTCTGTGCTTCCATCGGCATATCGCCGATTTCATCGAGGAACAGCGTGCCGCCATCCGCCTGTTCGAAGCGGCCGCTCGACCGGTTCTGCGCACCGGTGAACGCGCCCCGTTCATGGCCGAACAGTTCGGATTCGATCAGGTCGCGCGGAATGGCAGCCATGTTGATGGCGACGAACGGCCCCTTGCGGCGACGGCCATACTCATGCAGCGCCCGCGCCACCAACTCCTTGCCCGTGCCGGATTCACCTGAAATCATTACGGTCAGGTCGGTCTGCATCATGCGGGCAAGAACGCGGTAGATATCCTGCATGGCAGGGGAGCGGCCCACCAGAGGCATGGTATCCGGCTGTTCTTCATTGGCCCATTTTTCCGGCTTTTTCTTCGGTTCAGCCAAGGCACGGCCGACAATGCTGACAAGCTCGGTCAGATCGAATGGCTTTGGCAGATATTCATAGGCCCCCGCCTCGGAAGCGCGGATCGCCGTCATGAAAGTGTTCTGCGCGCTCATGACGATAACAGGCAGATCGGGGCGCGATTTCTTGATGCGTGGCAGAAGGTCGAAAGCATTTTCATCGGGCATCACCACATCGGTGATGACAAGATCGCCGTCACCGGCGGAAATCCAGCGCCACAGGGTGGCTGCATTGGAGGTGATGCGCACATCGTAACCGGCACGTGACAGCGCCTGATTGAGGACTGTTCTGATTGCCGCGTCGTCATCCGCAACGAGAATGCTGCCCAAGCTCATGATCAGAATCCTGCCTTTTTCGATATAATCATTTCATCCGCATGGTCGTCGTCCGACGGATCGCTCTGCCATGCGGGCATCAGAATGCGGAATGTCGTCTTGCGCGGTACGGAATCGCATTCGATGACACCGCCATGATCGCCAACGATTTTTGCAACGAGCGCCAGGCCGAGACCCGAGCCGTTCGGCTTGGTCGTGATGAACGGATCAAAGAGATGCGGCATGATATCCGGTGAAACGCCTGAACCGGTATCCTGCACGCAGAATTCGAGTGGCAGGGATACCCGGTTGCGGATGCCCGGAATCGACAGGCGGATACCGGGGCGAAAGGCGGTCGACAGCGTGATCTCGCCCGGCTCGCTCGTGCCGATGGATTCCGCCGCATTCTTCACCAGATTCAGGAACACCTGTACCAGCTGATCACGATTGGCAAAAACATAAGGCAGCGACGGATCATAATCCTCATGGAACTTGATGTGGCTGGCAAAACCGTTTCTGGCGATGGCTTTGACGTGATCCAGCACGACATGGATGTTCACGGCCTCACGCTCGATCGGGCGCTCGTCGGAAAACACTTCCATGCGGTCGACAAGCGAGACGATCCGGTCGGTCTCGTCGGTGATCAGCCGCGTCAGCGCGCGGTCATCATCGTTGAGACCGGTTTCCAGCAGCTGCGCCGCACCGCGAATACCCGACAGCGGGTTCTTGATTTCGTGCGCCAGCATGGATGCAAGGCCGGTCACCGAGCGGGCAGCGCCGCGATGGGTCATCTGCCGGTCGAGCTTTTCCGCCATTGACCGCTCCTTGAACAGGATGACGATCGATCCCGGCGCTTCGCTGACCGGCGTGACGTAGAGATCGACAATGCGATCCTGTCCGAGGCGCGGCGACGAAACATCGACGCGATATTCATTGACGGGCGACGGGCTTTCCCGCACCTGCTTGACCAGAGCCAGCAACGGGCTGCCGAATGGCAGCAGCATTTCCAGCGTGTTACGGCTCAATATGCTGGCGCTGGAGCGGAAAAACGCTTCCGCATCGGAATTGGCATAGGAAATATGCCCGCTTTCATCGAGCATGATCACCGGATGGCGGATCGCATTGAGAACGATCCCGGCCAGTTTGTCGTCCATCGCAACATTGTCTGCCGATGTCATCATGCAACCTTCTTCATGTCATGTTCGTCCGGCCGCGCGAGTGCGGCATGCAGGCGCCCGGCAACCAGACGCGGATTGGTTTCGGTCATGATCGACGCGCGTTCAGCCGCGCTGATATCGACACCGTGCTTTTCCAGATACCAGCCGAGATGCTTGCGCGCATGGCGAATGCCGGTCGGCTCGCCGTAATGGGCCAGCATCGCCTCGTAATGCGCGACCGCATAATCGGCGATCAAGCCTGTGTTCTGCCCGGTCTGCACGCCATGAACGATCGTCCCGGGCAGCCAGGGCTGCCCATAGGAGCCACGTCCGACCATGACCGCATCGGCTCCCGACGCCTCGAGAATGCCATTGGCATCGTCGCGGTTCAACACATCACCATTGGCAACAAGCGGGATGGAGACGGCCGCCTTGACGGCACGGATGGCATGCCAGTCCGCCTTGCCCTCATAGAACTGGCAGCGCGTGCGCCCATGCACCGTCACCATCTGCACACCTGCCTGTTCGGCACGGGCGGCAAGTTCCGGCGCATTGATCGTGTCGTCATCCCAGCCCAGGCGCATTTTCAGCGTCACGGGAATATTTACCGCACCAATGGTCGCCTCGATCAGCGTCAGGGCATGGTCGAGATCGCGCATCAGGGCTGAACCGGAAAAACCGCCCGTCACCTTCTTGGCCGGGCAGCCCATATTGATATCGATGATATGCGCGCCCTCGCCTTCGGCAATGCGCGCGGCTTCCGCCATCCACTTCGTTTCGCGTCCGGCGATCTGCACCACATGGGTGCCGAGACCGTCTCCGCGCAGCCGCAGCAGGTTGCCGCGCTCGCGCGTGCACAGCTCGGCGCTGGCAACCATTTCGGACACGACCATGCCTGCGCCGGCCTTCCACGCCAGCTGGCGGAACGGCAGGTCGGACACACCGGACATCGGCGCAAGGAACACCCGGTTACGCAGCTGCACGCCGCCTATCTCGAGTGGTTGATTCAGATCGATCACGTCACTATTGCCTGTTTCGTATGCAATTTTCCAATCGCCTATCCTTTAGACAGGAACACCGGACTAGGCAAGGCAAAGAGCACCTCGAATGGACGAGATTTCGTTTAAACCTCTGGTCTTTCGCCTCGGCAAGAGGTAACGCAGTCTGGAGTTACGGAGAGAAGTGTGGCGGCAGGTACAAACGACAAGCAGATGCGGGTGGCAGCCGTCATTGTGGCGGCTGGTCGCGGGGAACGCGCGGGCCAAAGCGTTGAAGGACCAAAGCAATACCGCAAGATCGGCGGTGAAGCGGTTCTGGCGCATACGCTGCGGGCCTTTCTCGGCTGCCCGTTCATCGACGATGTCGTCGTGGTCATCCACAAGGAAGACGAATCCCTCTTCGCCCAGGCGGCAGGAGACTATGCGGCACGGGTCACATGCGTAACCGGAGGGCCGACGCGGCAGGAATCAACCCGGCTTGGCCTGCTCGCCCTGAAGGACCAGGCGCCGGACCACGTGCTCATCCATGACGGCGTGCGGCCGTTCATCTCCGCCGACCTGCTCGAGCGGGTTATTTTCAACCTGACGCCGCATATCGGTGTCCTGCCGGTGCTTGCCGTCTCCGATACGCTGAAAGCAGCGGGCCATGATGCCATGGTCAGCGCCACGGTGCCGCGCGCCGGGCTTTATGCGGCACAGACGCCGCAGGCCTTCCCCTATGGGCCGATCATGGCGGCGCATGATGCGGCGTTTGCCATCGGCCGTTCCGATTTCACCGATGATTCCGCCATTGCCGAGTGGCAGGGCCTGCCGGTGCGGATTGTCGAGGGATCGGCTGACAATACCAAACTCACCTGGGCAAAGGATATCGATATGGCTGATGACCGTCTGTCGCAAAGGCATGCCGCCTTCCCGGATGTGCGCACGGGCAACGGCTATGACGTGCATTCTTTCGAGCCCGGCAATGGCGTGACGCTCGCCGGCGTCTTCATCGAACATGACCGCAAGCTCAATGGCCACTCCGATGCGGATGTTGCCTTGCATGCACTGACCGATGCTTTGCTGGCCACGCGCGGCGCGGGGGATATCGGCACGCATTTCCCGCCGTCCGACCCGCAATGGAAGGGTGCCGCCTCGCATATTTTCGTCGAGCATGCCGTGAAAATCGTCAAGGCGGCGGGCGGGCGCATCGCCAATGCAGATATCACCCTGATCTGCGAGGAACCGAAAGTCGGCCCGCACCGCGAGGCGATGACCGCGGCCCTGTCGAAAATGCTCGGGATTACGCCCGATCGCGTGTCGGTCAAGGCGACGACCAATGAAAAGATGGGCTTTATCGGCCGCAAGGAAGGCATCGCCGCCATCGCCACGGCATCGGTGATCTATCCGGGAGGATTGCCGGAATGAGCGGACTGATTGCAGAGGCAAAAGCCATCGCGGTTCTGCAAGCCTGCCGCGCCAGGGGCATTCTGCTGGCCACGGCGGAATCCTGCACCGGGGGGCTGATTGTGGCATCGCTCACCGATATCGGCGGGTCATCCGATGTGGTGGATCGCGGCTTCATCACCTATTCCAACGAAGCCAAACACGCGATGCTCGGCATTCCCATGGAAGTGATCGCTGCCCATGGCGCCGTATCGGAGGAAGTGGCGCTGGCCATGGCCGCGGGCGCATTGCAACACTCCCGCGCCGGCATTGCCGTGGCGGTGACGGGTGTTGCAGGTCCGGGCGGCGGATCGGCGGCCAAGCCGGTTGGTCTCGTCTGGTTCGGCGTCGCTCTCAAGGGTCAGGCGCCGCAGGCTGTGCGGCATGTTTTTCCCGATCAGGGGCGCGCGGGCATCCGGCAAAACGCCGTCGAAACGGCGCTCGATCTGGTGTTGAAGACGATCGCCTGACGTCAGGTGCGCGACACTCGGAACGCCATGCCGATGGAATCCGGCGTCACCGGCTCGAAGCCGAATTTTGCATAGAGATGTTTGGCCGGGCCATCGGCGATGAGGCTGACATAGGCGCCATCAGGCGCTTCCGCCGCCACATGGTCCATCAGCGCAGCCATGATCTTCTTGCCAAGCCCGCGCGCCTGATGGGCGGGATCAACCGCAATGTCCACTACCTGATAGAAGCAGCCGCGATCCCCGACGATGCGGCCCATGCCGACTGCCTTGCCGTCCAGTGTCACCGTCACGCCGCAGACCGTGTTGGGAAGACCGATGAGAGCCGCCTCACGGCTCTTCGGACTCAAACCGGAAATCACCCGCAACCGGCAATAGTCGTCAACGGATGGTGCTTCCCCGTGAAGGGTGTAATCGGGCTCAACGCCACTCATCATTCTCTCCCAAGCTGGTTGCGCCGCAGTTCTAGCTGAATCGTCCCGCTGCGATCAATCATCCGATGCGCGGAAACTTGCCATTCTTGACATCATCACCGCCAGCATGGGATATCGGTTCCATGATCGAGCATGACGTTTTGATTGTTGCGCGGGTTGCCGGCATCCCAACAGGCGGGATGCAGGGACTTCGTGCACGCTGATCCAAAAGCGCAACGCGTCACCAGCAAACCCCGCCGGCAACGGACGGGGCTTTTTTATGGTGCGCGCCGTCCATCGGCATCAAGATGGAGAACACGATGACACAGAATATCTATGACACGCCGGCCTTCTTCGAAGGCTACAGCCAGTTGGGCCGCTCGGTGGGCGGTCTTGCGAGCGCTGCCGAATGGCCTGCCCTGCAGGCGCTGATGCCAGACCTTCACGGCCTGCGCGCCGTGGATCTTGGTTGCGGTTTTGGCTGGTTTGCCCGCTGGGCGCGCGAGAACGGTGCCGCAGAGGTGCTGGGCCTCGATGTTTCGGAAAACATGCTGGCGCGGGCGCGATCAATGTCGACAGATGCGGCCATTCGTTATGACAGAGCCGATCTGGAGGTGCTTGACTTGCCCGAGGCAGCGTTTGATCTTGCCTACAGTTCACTCACCCTGCATTATATCGACAATCTGGCCGGGCTGTTCCGGACCGTTCACAAGGCACTCGTTCCTGGCGCGACATTCATCTTCTCGACGGAACATCCCATCTTTATGGCACCATCCCGTCCCGGCTGGTCGATTGATGCGGAAGGCCGCAAATCCTGGCCCATCGACGGCTATCTGGTCGAGGGACCGCGTGTGACCGACTGGCTGGCCAAAGGCGTCATCAAACAGCATCGGACAATCGGCACCATCCTCAATCTGCTGATGAAGGCGGGTTTCACCATCTCCCACGTGGAAGAATGGAAGCCGACGAAAGAACAGATCATCGCGAGGCCCGAGCTTGCCGAGGAGCTGGAGCGGCCGATGTTCCTGCTGGTTGCCGCACAGCGCTAAAAGCCGCAAGACGCCGTTTAATCGGGAGAAATCCGGGGGCTTCCAATGGCGCCCCGATTTTGATACGGCTCAGCGCGGAAGAGTTTTTGCCCCGCCTGGAGTCTCATTTTGCCATCGTAAAGACCGGTCTCGCCTGTATTACCCTGTGCTGCTGACGACGCGCGTTGCGTTCCGGCAGTGCTGACACATGTTCAGCGGGTGGCAGAGTTAGAGGCCGGTTGGCAATTCAAGCGTGTGCTTTGCGCAGACGCATCGGCCCAAAACTCTTCCCATCCCCGAACACGCCACACCGCGCTCAGTCCATGACTGTCTGACAGCCTTCTTGCTGAACTTCCAAAAGGAAGATCAAGACGGCATGTCCAATACTCTCTGTGTCCAATGGACCATTGTTCCACGAACGGCTCCCCAGCCTCGCATCGCCTGCAGCCATTGCCGCGGCGTGCGGCCCTTCCAATCCAGCGGCAAGGCCCGGCTCAACGCCAATGGCCGCAAACTCGATGCCTGGCTCATCTACAAGTGCACGGTCTGCGACAATACGTGGAACCGCACGATTTTCGAGCGCAGGCATGTCCGGGATATCGACCTGCAAACCCTTGCAGCGCTTCAGACCAGCGATCCGGAATGGCTCAACCGTCTGGCATTCAATCCAATGGGGTTGAAGGCAATGGAGGTCACGGAGTTCTCGGATGTTACCGTCAGGAAGCAGGTTCTATCCCACGCGCCGGATGTAACCCATCTGTCGATTGAACTCATACTGCCACTGACAGCAACCGTGCGCCTCGATCGGCTTCTGGCGTCGGAACTGGCTTTGTCCCGCAGCCGGATACAGACACTCGAAAGCGACGGTCTGCTGTCCACGGTACCGTCCCGCCGCAACATTCTGCGTAAAAGCGTTGGAGACGGTCTGGTCGTTCTCCTGGATATTTCCGACGAACCAGAGCGCGGCAGGATTATCGATGCGGCAAGCAGACAGGTGAACGGCTGAAACAGCACACCCTACGGCGGCGATTCCTGCGCTGTGGGGTGCTTTAGTTATCCGGCAAATCAAAAGATGGTTTGTGTTATGAATCGCGGCCGTAAATCTGGTCGGCGCGTTTTTCAAAGGCCTCGGTGAATTTCCGGAAGGCAATATCGAACATCGACCCCATCAAAAAACCGAGCGTGCGGCTTTTGAATTCATAATCGATGTAGAATTTGACCTCGGAATGTTCCGGGTTTGCGGAGGGAACGAACTGCCATTTGTTGTCGAGATAGCGGAACGGCCCGTCGACATATTTGGTCTCGATCACCTTCTCGTCCGGCTTGAGCAGGACCTGACTGGTAAATGTCTCGCGGATCAGCTTGTAGCCTACGGTCATATCGGCGATGAGCAGCGTCTTGCCGTCCCGCTCCTTGCGTGAGCGCACCTTCAGGCTTTCGCACATCGGCAGGAACTGCGGATAGCTTTCCACATCCGCCACCAGATCGAACATCTGCTCGGCCCGATGCACCACGGGGCGTGTCGTATCGAATTTCGGCATTCAGTCAGCTTCTGTTGGCGTGCAGCGCCTCGCGTGCAGCCTTCAGCTTGGCGAAATCATCACCCGCATGGTGCGACGAGCGTGTCAGCGGGCTCGATGCAACCACCAGGAAGCCCTTGGTCTTGGCGATGGTCGCATAGGACTTGAATTCGTCTGGCGTGACGTAATTGAGAACCGGATGATGCTTGCGCGTCGGCTGCAGGTACTGGCCGATGGTCATGAAGTCGACATTGGCCGAACGCAGGTCGTCCATCAGCTGCAGCACTTCGTTACGCTCTTCGCCGAGGCCGACCATGATGCCGGATTTGGTGAAGATGGTCGGATCGAGTTCCTTCACCCGCTGCAGCAGGCGGATGGAATGGAAATAACGGGCACCCGGACGCACCTTGAGATAGTTGGAAGGCACTGTTTCCAGATTGTGGTTGAACACGTCGGGGCGCGCGGCAACGACGATCTCAAGCGCACCGTCCTTGCGCAGGAAATCCGGCGTAAGGATTTCAACCGTTGTGCCGGGAGAAATCGCGCGGATCGCGTTGATGACGTCGGCAAAATGCTGGGCGCCGCCATCGGGAAGATCGTCGCGGTCGACCGAGGTGATGACCACATGGGTCAGGCCCATCTTCTTGACGGCTTTGCCGACATTTTCCGGCTCGTTCGGATCAAGCGCCGTCGGCAATCCCGTTGCGACGTTGCAGAACGCGCAGGCACGGGTGCAGATCTCGCCCATGATCATGAAGGTGGCGTGCTTCTTGTCCCAGCACTCGCCGATATTCGGGCAACCGGCCTCTTCGCACACGGTCACGAGGCTGTGCGAGCGCACGATCTCGCGCGTCTCGGCATAGCCCTTGGAGACTGGCGCCTTGACGCGAATCCAGTCCGGCTTCTTCAGAATTTCCGTATCCGGACGATGCGCCTTTTCCGGATGCCGCAGGCGCCGCTTTTGATCGATCGTATCGAGAACCGTTACCATCAGGACTTCCTAGTTTAATTCGAGGATCTGGCTTTGCCAAAAATCCACAGAATGATAATCGCGCCCGCCGTCGCAACAATCAGATTTCCAAAAAAGCCGTAAAAGTTGAAATTCAACAATCCGGCCAGCGTGCCACCGACGAACGATCCGGCAATACCAACAAGAATATTGGTGAACAAGCCATGATTGCGGCTCATCGCCTTTTCCGCGATATATCCGGCGATGAAGCCAATGACCAGCATCCCGAAGAAACCGACACCGGGCATGCTCATGATACCGACTGGCTGATCCATCTTCCCTCGCTCGCCCTATCGTCCTGATGCAATCGCAATGGCACGAAACACCAGAGCCCATATAGCACCGAAAAGAAAACCACCCAACCCGCAGGCAAAAGTCACTACCCACACACCGGTCCAGCCGCCGATGGCCGTGCCATTGATGGATATGGTGTTGCCGGAAACCAGACTCAAGGCAGACGCAGCAAACCCCAGCCCAAAGCCGATCAGGGTCGACCATTTGAGGATTGCCCATGACAGGCGGATCCAGGGTTTGCTGTCCTTGATGGTGACCAACGGACCGGAATTCCTTTCGTTATCAGGCGTTCAGTGCACGTCCATAGGCATCCAGCACGCTTTCCTTCATCGTTTCCGACAGGGTCGGATGCGGGAAGATCGTGTGCATCAGTTCTTCTTCGGTCGTTTCGAGGTTCATCGCAACCACAAAACCCTGGATCAGTTCCGTCACCTCAGCACCGACGAGATGGGCGCCGAGGAGCTGGCCGGTCTTCTTGTCGAAGACGGTCTTGACCATGCCCTGATCTTCACCCAGCGCAATCGCCTTGCCGTTGGCGACAAACGGGAAACGGCCGACGCGGACGTCATAGCCTTCCGCTTTCGCCTTGGCTTCGGTCAAACCAACGGAAGCGACCTGCGGGTTGCAATAGGTGCAGCCCGGGATCTTGGCCTTGTCCATCGGATGCACGTTCGGCAATCCGGCGATCTTCTCGACGCAGATGACAGCCTCGTGCTCGGCCTTGTGCGCCAGCATGGGCGGTCCGGCGACGTCGCCGATGGCATAGATGCCGGGAACGTTGGTCTTGCCATAGCCGTCGATGACGATGCAGCCGCGATCGGTCTTGATGCCGAGTGCCTCAAGGCCGATGTTTTCGATATTGCCCTGCACGCCGACAGCCGAGACCATGCGGTCCGCGGTGATTTTTTCGACCTTGCCGTCCTTCTTTTCCACATGGGCGGTGATGGAATTGGCTGACTTCTCGACCTTGGTGACCTTGGCGTCGAGAATGATCTTCATGCCCTGCTTTTCGAACTGCTTGCGGGCAAAACTGGCAATCTCGGTGTCTTCAACCGGCATGACCTGCGGCATGACTTCGACGACGGTCACATCGACGCCCATCGTGCGGTAGAACGATGCGAATTCAATACCGATGGCACCGGAACCCATGACGAGCAGCGACTTTGGCATTTCTTCCGGCTTCATCGCCTCGAAATAGGTCCAGATCAGCTTGCCATCCGGCTCGATACCCGGAAGCGCGCGCGGACGGGCACCGGTGGCGATGATGATATGCTTGGCCGTATAAGTGCCCTCGCCCAGGGTATTCTTGGGCAGCGGCGCCTGCGGCTCGACCGGCTTCTTGGTGGTCTTGGACACGACGATCTCGCCGGGCTTGGTCAGCTTGGCCTCGCCCCAGATGACATCGACCTTGTTCTTCTTCATCAGGAAGCCGACGCCGCCATTCATCCGCTCAGCAATGCCGCGCGAGCGTGCAACGATGGCCTTGAGGTCAGCAGTCACGCTGCCTTCGATCTTCAGGCCGTAATTCTTCGCGTGTTCGGCGTAATGAAAGATTTCCGCCGAGCGCAGCAGCGCCTTTGTCGGTATGCAGCCCCAGTTGGAGCAGATACCGGCGAGGTGCTCGCGTTCCACGATGGCCGTCTTCAATCCCAGCTGCGCGGAACGGATAGCGGCGATATAGCCGCCCGGGCCGGAACCAATGATGATCACGTCGTAATTATTGGCCAAGTCTCGGTCCTCCTAAGACTGAACTAAATATCGAGTATGCCTCGAACGATTGGTGCAATGGCCTTGCCGATTGCCCGTGTATTGTCTGCATCCAGATGCACGCCATCGACCGGCGATGTCTTCGCCACCGATCCCGCATCGAAAAACGCGCAATCGGCCTGCCGGGCGGCATCTTCATAAAAGGCGGCGAGCAGGCGGGACTGTTCGATGCCCTGCTCGAACACCAGCCGGAATTCCGGACCGTCCGTCTCGCCCAGCGGCGGCGGTGACATGATCAGGATGTCAGGTGCTTTCGCATCAAGCTGGTAGGGTGCTGTACGGATGATCTCGATCAGCCGCTGCATGCCGCGCTTGGCGCCTAACGCATTGCCGCAGATAAAGCTCTTCATGTCGTTGGTGCCGAGCATGACAATCACGAGGTCGAGCGGAAAATGCGTGCCAAGCGCGGTGGTCAGCGTCTTGGCAGCATTGCGTTCAAACCCCGAGAGATGGTCGTCGAAGGCGGTTGTCCGCCCGTTCAGACCATCCGCGACAACATTCACGCTGCCGCCAAGCTCTGCCTGCAAAATCTGTGGCCAGCGATCGCCCAGCGCATGGCGTCCTGACCCGTCGGGAATGTACCCCCAGGTCAGTGAATCGCCATAGCAGAGGACCGTTTTCATCGTCGGCCTCAGACCAGCATGCCCATCGGGTTTTCGATGTGGCGCTTGAAGGCCTGAGCAAGCTCGGCACCCAAGGCTCCATCGACGGCGCGGTGATCGGTCGAAAGCGTCACGGACATGACCGTGGCGACCTTGATCTCACCCTTCTTGACGACGGCCCGCTCTTCACCCGCACCGATTGCCAGTATGGTGGCATGCGGCGGGTTGATGATGGCGGCGAAGTCCTTGACGCCGAACATGCCGAGGTTGGAAACCGCAGTCGTGCCGCCCTGGTATTCCTCGGGCTTCAGCTTGCGGTCGCGCGCGCGCTTGGCCAGGTCCTTCATCTCGTTGGAGATGGTGGACAAGGTCTTTTCCTCGGCCTTGCGGATGATCGGCGTGATCAGGCCGCCGGGGATCGACACGGCAACGCCCACGTCGGAATGCTTGTGCTTGACCATGTTGGCTTCGGTCCAGGACACATTGGCGTCTGGAACGTCGCGCAGGGCCAGAGCCATCGCTTTGATGATCATGTCGTTGACCGACAGCTTGTAGGCGGGAACATCGCCCTTTTCCGTCTTGCGCATCGGCGATGCCGCATTGATCTGGGCACGCAGCGCCAGCAATGCGTCGAGTTCGCAATCGACCGTCAGATAGAAATGCGGAACCGTCGATTTGGCTTCCAGCAGACGCTTGGCAATCGTCTTGCGCATGCCGTCATGCGGCACGAGCTCGTAGGAGCCTTCCTCGAACAGTTTCAGCACCGTATCGTCCGACATGGGCTTTGGAGCCGCTGCCGGCGTGGCCGCTGCAGCTGCCGCAGGGGCCTTGGCACCGCCACCGGAGATTGCTGCCTCGACGTCTTTCTTGATGACGCGGCCATGCGGGCCGGAGCCCGTTACTGCGGAAAGATCGACACCGGCATCCTTGGCGATGCGGCGGGCCAGCGGCGACGAGAATGTCCGGTCGCCGGACTTTGCCGGAGCAGCTACAGCGGCGGCTGGTGCGGCCGGCGCTGGCGCCGTTTCCTTAGGTGCTTCGGCCTTGGCGGGCGCAGGTGCGGCTTCTGCTTTCGCAGGAGCTGCGTCGCCGCCCTTGGCAGCAGCGCCGACATCTTCGCCGTCCGCCGCCAGAATGGCGATCAGCGCGTTGACCTTGACGCCTTCCGTACCGGCGGGAACCACGATCTTGGCGACCGTGCCCTCATCGACCGCTTCGACTTCCATCGTTGCCTTGTCGGTTTCGATCTCGGCAATCACATCGCCGGGACCAACCTTATCGCCTTCCTTGACAAGCCATTTGGCAAGATTGCCCTCCTCCATCGTGGGAGAAAGAGCCGGCATGGTGATATTGATCGGCATATCGATTTCCTCCCCTTTACGCTGTGTATGTCACAGCTTTGACGGCCTCGACGATTTCTTGAACGTTCGGCAATGCCAGCTTTTCCAGATTGGCCGCGTAAGGCATCGGGACGTCCTTGCCGGCAATCGTCAGGATCGGCGCATCGAGATAATCGAAAGCCTGCTGCATGACGCGGGTAGCGATTTCCGTGCCGACCGAAGACTGCGGATAGCCTTCCTCGATGGTGACGCAGCGACCGGTCTTCTTGACCGATTCGACAACCGTCGGAATGTCCATCGGGCGGATGGTGCGCAGATCGATGATCTCAGCATCGATGCCGAGCTTGGACAGCTCTTCCGCCGCCTTGACCGTGTAGTTCATGCCGATGCCGAAGGAGACGAGCGTAACGTCCGTGCCCTTCTTGTGGATACGGGCCTTGCCGATCGGCAGGACGAAATCATCGAGCTTCGGCACATCGAAGGAGTGACCGTAGAGGATTTCGTTTTCGAGGAAGATGACCGGGTTCGGATCGCGGATCGCAGCCTTCAGCAAGCCCTTCGCATCGGCAGCCGTGTAGGGCATGACGACCTTGAGGCCCGGAATATGGCTGTACCAAGCGGCATAGCACTGGGAGTGCTGGGCCGCGACGCGGGCAGCCGCGCCGGATGGACCACGGAACACCATCGGTGCGCCCATCTGGCCGCCGGACATATAGAGCGTCTTGGCCGCCGAATTGATGATCTGGTCAATCGCCTGCATGGCGAAGTTGAAGGTCATGAATTCCACGATCGGACGCAGGCCGGTCATGGCCGCGCCAACACCCACGCCGGCAAAGCCGTGTTCGGTGATCGGCGTATCGACAACACGGCGCGGGCCGAATTCGTCGAGCAGACCCTGGGTGATCTTGTAGGCGCCCTGATATTCGGCGACTTCTTCACCCATGACGAAAACGTTAGGGTCACGGCGCATTTCTTCCGCCATGGCGTCGCGCAGCGCTTCGCGCACGGTGGTCGAGACCATCTCGGTGCCTGCCGGAATATCCGGATCGGCGGCAACTTCGGTCTTCGGTGCTGCCGGAACGGTCGCGGCCGGCTTTGCAGCCTCCGCTTCCTGCTGCGGGGCTTCTTCCACCTTGGCAGGCGCTTCAGCGGCTGCAGCCTTTGGCGCGCTATCGGCGCTTTCACCGTCGCCCAGGAGAACGGCGATGACGGTGTTGACCTTCACGTTGTCGGTGCCTTCAGCAATGAGAATCTTGCCGATGGTGCCTTCATCGACCGCTTCTACTTCCATCGTCGCCTTGTCGGTTTCGATTTCTGCGAGAACGTCGCCGGACGTGACCTTGTCACCTTCCTTTATTAGCCATTTCGACAGTTTGCCCTCTTCCATGGTCGGCGAGAGCGCTGGCATCAGAATATCTACAGGCATGGTTGCGCCTCCCTTAGAGCAGAATGTCGGTATAGAGCTCGGATGCATCCGGCTCCGGATCGGACTGGGCGAAATCCGCTGCGTCGGCAACGATGTCGCGAACGTCCTTGTCGATCTTCTTCAGGTCGTCCTCGGTGGACCAGCCCTTGTCGATCAACCGGCTCTTCACCTGCTCGATGGGATCGTGTTCGGAGCGCATTTTCTGCACTTCGTCCTTGGAACGGTACTTGGCCGGATCCGACATGGAGTGACCGCGATACCGGTATGTCTGCATTTCCAGGATCATCGGGCCCTTGCCGGAGCGCGCCCATGCGGTGGCTTCTTCGCCAGCAGCCTGAACGGCGCGGACATCCATGCCGTCGACCTGAATACCGGGGATGTTGAAGGAAATGCCGCGACGGGAGAAATCGGTTTCGGCCGAAGCGCGGGAAACCGCCGTACCCATGGCGTAACGGTTGTTTTCGATGATGTAGATGACCGGCAGCTTCCAGAGCGCGGCCATGTTGAAGCTTTCGTAGACCTGGCCCTGGTTGGCGGCGCCATCACCGAAATAAGCCAGGGAGACATTGCCGTTGTCGCGGTAGCGATTGGCAAAGGCGAGGCCCGTACCGAGGGAGACCTGCGCACCGACGATGCCGTGACCGCCGTAAAAGTGTTTCTCTTTCGAGAACATGTGCATGGAGCCGCCCTTGCCCTTGGAAAGGCCGCCGCGGCGTCCGGTCAGTTCGGCCATGACGCCCCGGGCGCTCATGCCGCAGGCCAGCATGTGGCCGTGGTCGCGATAACCGGTGATGACCTGATCGCCTTCAACCAGTGTCGCCTGCATGCCGGTCACAACAGCTTCCTGACCGATATAGAGATGACAGAAACCGCCAATGAAACCCATACCGTAGAGCTGGCCGGCCTTTTCTTCGAAGCGCCGGATCAGCAGCATTTCGCCGTAGGCGTGGAGCTCCTGCTCCTTTGTGTACTCGATTGGTTTTGGTGCTTTGACAGCAGAGGTCTGCGCAGAACGCGCAGGGCTTTTTTTCGCCCTCGTAGCCATATCTCACTCCCTGTTATTTTGTCGGACGACAATAGCAGCAGGAGCAGAACTTACAATATGCAGAATTGAATAAGAGCTATGCAAATAAGACGTTCAAAATGCACGATAAAAAGTGAATTAACAGGAATTCAGTTAATAGTTAAATCACCCGAGCCACGCATAATTGTGACTTCGTCCGGCCGCGATACATTCAACGCCTTGCGGGCCTGTTCATCTAACATGTCCCGCTCGATTGTTCCATCATGCATAAGTTGTACTTCCCGTTCAAGCTCCGTACGCGACGCCTTGACCGCGTCGTACTGGGCGCGCAGCAGCCGGGTCTGATCCTGCAGCTTGATGGTGGAGTAGAGACCGTATTCGCCGTGATAGGCATGGAAACCGAAATAGGCGAAAAACATCGAGGCAAGGATCGGCACGACAAGCCGTCCGCGATTGGTTTTCCGTCTTTGTTTTGTCCACATGGCAAATGACCCGAAGGGATGCGGAATCAGGTCACGATGGCCCGATTAGTCACACGGCCATAAAACAATGTTTTGCTTAACAGCCGATTAAATTTGCCGTTCCGGCTGCCCCGGGGCCGCCCCCACCAAAACAAAATGGCGGGCACAGGGCCCGCCATCTCAATCGTTCGCATGTGACGCGTATCAGAGGCTGCGGAAAATGCCGCGGCCGGCATAACGGGCCTGCGGTCCGAGTTCCTGCTCGATACGGATCAGCTGGTTGTACTTGGCGATCCGGTCGGAGCGGGAAAGCGAGCCGGTCTTGATCTGTCCACAATTGGTGGCGACGGCGAGATCGGCAATGGTCGAGTCCTCCGTTTCACCGGAGCGGTGCGACATGACGGCGGTATAGCCAGCGCGGTGCGCCGTATCGACCGCGTCGAAGGTTTCCGACAGTGTGCCGATCTGGTTGACCTTGACGAGAATGGAATTGGCCACGCCCATCTTGATGCCATCGCGCAGACGCGCCGAATTGGTGACGAACAGATCGTCGCCGACGAGCTGGCACTTGTCGCCGATGAGGTCAGTCAGGTATTTCCAGCCTTCCCAGTCATCTTCGGACATGCCGTCTTCGATGCTGATGATCGGGTAGTCAGCCGCCAGCTTGGCCAGATACTTTGCCTGGGTCTTCGGATCGCGGCTCTTCTTCTCGCCTTCATAGACGTAATTGCCGTCCTTGAAGAATTCGGTTGCAGCGCAATCGAGACCGATGGCGATTTCTTCGCCCGGCTTGAAACCGGCTTTCTCGATGGACTCCATGATGAAGTCCAGTGCAGCCGGTGCCGTCTTCAGGTTCGGCGCAAAACCGCCCTCGTCGCCCACATTGGTGTTGTGGCCGGCATCCTTCAGGCGCTTCTTCAGCGTGTGGAACACTTCCGCACCATAACGCACGGCTTCGGCCAGTGACGATGCGCCAACCGGGAGAATCATGAATTCCTGAAAATCGATGGGATTGTCGGCATGCGCGCCGCCGTTGATGATGTTCATCATCGGCACGGGCAGGACATGGGCGTTCGGTCCGCCGAGATAGCGGTAGAGCGGCAGGCCGGAGGATTCAGCGGCGGCCTTGGCAACGGCGAGCGATACGCCGAGAATGGCGTTGGCGCCAAGACGGCTCTTGTTCGGCGTGCCATCGAGATCGATCATGGTCTTGTCGATGTGGATCTGGTTTTCCGCGTCGAGACCGCCGATTGCATCGAACAGCTCGCCATTGACGGCATCGACAGCCTTCAGAACGCCCTTGCCGAGATAGCGTGTGCCACCGTCGCGCAATTCCACGGCCTCATGTGCACCCGTCGAGGCGCCGGATGGGACCGCCGCGCGGCCCAAAGAGCCGTCTTCGAGAATGACATCGACCTCAACAGTCGGGTTCCCGCGACTATCCAGAATTTCACGGCCAATAATATCGACAATAGCAGTCATAAGGCTTTTCCTTCAATTTGCATTGGGCAGCATTCGCCACTGGAATAGCGAATGAAGATGACAAGGAAAATCCCCATGAAGACGAATTGTTGCTCAAAACAGAAAAAAGGCCGTCAGAGACGGCCTTTTCCTGAAAATCAGATCACGCCGACTTGGCGATCCGGTCGAACTCCAGCAGCTTTTCCAGAAGACGCGGCATCTGGTCGAGCGGCACCATGTTCGGGCCATCCGATGGCGCATTGTCCGGGTCCTGGTGCGTTTCGATGAACACACCGGCCACGCCGACGGCAACGGCGGCACGCGCCAGCGTCTCGACAAACTCGCGCTGCCCGCCGGTGGAACCGCCCTGCCCGCCCGGCTGCTGCACCGAATGAGTCGCATCGAAAATCACCGGCGCGCCGAAGCCCGCCATGATCGGCAGCGAACGCATGTCCGATACCAGCGTGTTGTAGCCGAAGGATGCGCCGCGCTCGGTCACCATCACATTCGGGTTGCCGCTTTCCGTGACTTTGGCGATGACGTTCTTCATATCCCAGCGCGCAAGGAACTGGCCCTTCTTGATGTTGACCACCTTGCCGGTCCTGGCGGCGGCGATCAGCAGATCCGTCTGGCGGCAAAGAAACGCCGGGATCTGCAGCACATCGACGACTTCGCCCAGAACCGCGCACTGCTCTTCCGTGTGAACGTCGGTCAGCGTCGGCAGTCCGAACTCCTTGCGGATATCGGCGAAAACCGGCAGCGAATTTTCAAGGCCGAATCCGCGCTTGCCGGTCAGCGACGTCCGGTTGGCCTTGTCGAAACTCGACTTGTAGACCAGTCCGATGCCGAGCTTGCCCGTCAGCTCCTTCAGCGCGCCCGCCATGTCGAAGGCATGCTGGCGGCTTTCCATCTGGCAGGGTCCGGCAATCAGCGAAAACTGCGCGGTATTGGAAAAGGCAACCGGGCCGGCGGAGACAGTGGAATTCAGGGACATCAGGCAGCCTCAAATACAATGGCAGCGCCCTGTCCCGGTGCCCTATGCACAATCAGGCGGGAGCCGCGCTTTTCGGTGGAGATATTGTTGTTGGCGAGCAGCGTTTCAACCGCAGCCAGATCGCGAACACCGACAACAAAGGCCTGCAAGCGCAAACCCCGCTCGTTTTCCGGCGCATCCAGACCGAGAAAGGATCGAAGGCCGGCAGGCGTCAGCACGGTGATATTGGCATTGGCAGCACGGATATCCATGCCGAAGGAATGGGCGTTGACGTCGCGCTGGTTGACCAGTTCCTGCAAGGGATACTGGAAATCCGTCGGATTGACTTCCGACAGCACGATCTCACGCAGGCCGACCGCGCCATTCCTGTGAGTCTGCAGGGTCGTGCGGTCCACTTTCGGCGGATTGACACGCTGGCAGGTAAAGAAGAAGGCATCGGGAGCCCGCAGGTCCGCGGCAAAGGCAAGACGGAAACCCGCCACGCCTTCCGCACCATCCGGTGTTTTGAAGCCGCGCGAAAATTCCAGCATACGGCCGGCCGATATACCGGATTTTACAAAAGCATCGTGATCGGCGCCGGCATCCTGCGTTCCCATGACCAGAGCGGAAAAACCTTCCTGGCCCTGGCGGAAACGGTAGGCCTGATCGCGGGCGACGAAGACATTGCCGTTGCGCGCCTCGGTTTCACAGGTCTCGCGCTGGGCGATGGCCAATGGTTCCAGAAACGTGTCGTCGCTGAAAAAGATACAGGCGTTCTCGGTACCGAACGGATGGATACCGGCGGGCGCAACAGTAAAGCCGAGTGTTTCCAGACGCTGGCGCGCCGTATCGAGGTCCACCGTCGGTAGAACCAGATGATCAACAGGTCGGGGCGTGCGCGGCGTTGCTATGGTCATGGGAAAAGGGTGTGCCTCAATGCGGACTGCAATTCAAGCCACACCCTGTATTGTTTCAAACGAGCCGGCTCTGGTCCATGGCCGCCCGGATGAACGAGGCGAACAGCGGATGCGGTTCGAATGGTCGCGACTTCAGTTCCGGATGGTACTGAACGCCGATAAACCATGGATGATCGGCATATTCGATGGTCTCAGGCAGAACACCATCCGGCGACATCCCCGAAAACACCAGACCGCAATCTTCCAGACGGTCCTTGTAATCGATGTTCACCTCGTAACGGTGGCGATGCCGCTCGAATATATCGGTCGAGCCATAGATGTCGGCAATCCGCGTGCCGGATTTCAGCATGGCTTCGTAGGCGCCCAGACGCATGGTGCCGCCGAGATCGCCAGCCTGCGTGCGCTTCTCCAGCATGTTGCCCTTGAGCCACTCGGTCATGAGACCGACGACCGGTTCATTCGTCGGGCCGAATTCGCTGGACGATGCCTTCTCGACACCTGCCAGCGAACGAGCGGCCTCGATGACCGCCATCTGCATGCCGAAGCAGATACCGAAATACGGGACCTTCTTCTCGCGGGCGAATTTTGCCGCCAGAATCTTGCCTTCCGAGCCGCGCTCGCCGAAGCCGCCCGGCACCAGAATGCCGTGTACCTTCTGCAGATAGGGCGTCGGGTCTTCCTGTTCGAAGATTTCCGATTCGATCCAGTCGAGATTGACCTTCACCTTGTTGGCCATGCCGCCATGGTGCAGGGCTTCGATCAGCGATTTGTAGGCATCCTTGAGGCCGGTGTACTTGCCGACAACGGCAATCGTGACCTCGCCTTCCGGATTGTGGATACGCTTGCTGACCTCGTCCCAACGCTCCATGCGGGGCTTTGGTGCGGGATCGATCCCGAATGCCGCCAGAACTTCCGAATCGAGGCCTTCCCTGTGATAGGCCATCGGAACGTCATAGATCGTATCGACGTCGAGCGCCTGAATGACCGCAGACGAGCGAACATTGCAGAACAGCGACAGCTTGCGGCGTTCCGATTCCGGAATCTCGCGATCCGCTCGAATCAGCAGAATATCCGGTGCGATACCGATCGAGCGCAGTTCCTTGACGGAGTGCTGGGTCGGCTTGGTCTTCAGTTCGCCCGCTGCGGGGATATAGGGCATCAGGGTCAGGTGGATATAGACAGCGCTGCCGCGCGGCAGGTCGTTGCCGAGCTGGCGGATCGCCTCGAGGAACGGCATCGCTTCGATATCGCCGACCGTACCGCCGATTTCGCACAGCACGAAATCGTAATCCTCATTGCCGTCGACGATGAAATTCTTGATCTCATCGGTGACGTGCGGAATCACCTGAACGGTCGCGCCGAGGTAGTCGCCCCTGCGTTCCTTCTCGATGATGTTGCGGTAGATGCGTCCGGTGGTGATATTGTCCTGCTTGTTGGCAGGACGCCCCGTAAAGCGCTCGTAATGACCAAGATCGAGGTCAGTTTCAGCGCCATCGTCGGTCACAAAGACCTCGCCGTGCTGATACGGCGACATCGTGCCGGGGTCGACGTTGAGATAAGGATCAAGCTTGCGAATCCGTACACGGTATCCACGAGCCTGAAGGAGGGCTGCCAAAGCAGCTGCGGCGATGCCTTTTCCGAGGGAAGAAACCACGCCGCCAGTGATGAAAACATATCGGGCCATGGGCTTATCTCGTTAGTCCTTTGTGAGTGATTTGGCCACAAAAAAATCGGCATGAAAGCCGTTTTTCCCGTGCCAATATCTTTTTCAAACAAGCAAAACGGCCAGACGTTAGGTCTGGCCGTTTCAATTCAGCGACGAATAGTTCTTACAGTACAACTACTTCCGTGCCAACAGTGACGCGGTTGTAAAGATCGATCACGTGATCATTGACCATGCGGAAACAACCGTTCGAAGCGGAGCTGCCGATGGTCCAGGGCTGCACGGTACCGTGAATACGGATATAGGTATCCTTGTTGCCCTGTGAAAGGTAGAGAGCGCGCGCGCCGAGCGGATTGCCTGGACCACCGTCCATGCCGTTCTCATACTTGGCGTAATGATTTGGTTCGCGCTCGATCATTTCCTTGGTCGGGATCCAACGGGGCCATTCGCGCTTGGTGCGGATTTCGGCGGTACCCTTGAATTCGAGACCTTCCTTGCCGACGGCAATGCCATAGCGGCGTGCGGTCGTGGAGGACTCAACCAGATAAAGGAACTTCTGCTTCGGATCGATGACGATGGTGCCGGTCTTGTAACCGGTGAAGGAAACGTCCTGCGGCAGATACTTTGGATCGAGCGAATAGTTGCGCTTGGCCGCTGCCGCCGTTGCACGGGCAGGCTTGCGGGCCTGCGAAACCTTGGCTGGTTTTGCAGTGGAAGCGGTTGGCGTCGTGTCAACCTTTGCCGCATCGGCAGGCGTTGCGGCCGTATTGACAGTGGACTGAGCGAATGCCGATCCGGACATGGCCAGAACAGAAATTCCGATGAGCAGAGAGCGACGTGAAATCATAGTGTTAGTTCCCGGATAATATGCACGCGCCATCAGCGGCACTTGCCAGGCCCCCAAGGCCAAACCTGACTATGGCGATATCTGAAGACTGTTTTCCACTCAATGCAAATCACCGTGAAGAACAGCCCAGACTGATTCTTCACCGCCAAGGGTTGCGGAAGCGCAACACATTTGCTGCGCATCCGCAAAGAATCAGTTTCAGCGGCGGTTACTGCGAATTGGGAACGGGGTTTGCAGGCTGTGCTGGCGCGGCCGGAGCAGCAGGCGCAGGCGCTGTTGATTCGGCCGGTGCCGGAGCCGCTGGTGCCGAAGCGTCAGATGCCGGCGGCGTTGTGGTCGCAGCACCCGGAAGCTGATTGAGAATGCCGCCGCTGCCAGCTGGCTGTCCGCCGGTTGCGGGCTGTCCACCTGTCGTTGCCGGGATACGGTTGAGAATATCCGTCGGGCTTTCGGCGTAGCGCGACATGATGCCGAGCGCCAGGGACGTGATGAAAAAGCCCGTCGCAAGAATCGCCGTTGCCCGCGTGAGCACGTTGGCAGCGCCGCGTGCGCTCATGAAACCCGAGCCGCCACCGATCCCAAGACCGCCGCCTTCAGAGCGCTGCATGAGCACAACTCCAACGAGGGCAAGTACAATCAGAAGATGAATGACGATGACGACGGTTTGCATGGGGTATTTTCTGCTTTCTAGGTGTCGGACGCGGCTCTTTACACCGTATCTCTTAATAAACCAAGCCCGTCAGCGGACAGTTTTCTCGGCAATTCGGCGCTTTTGATGCTCGTCAGAGCGAATGGTACGCCTCACAGATGGCCAGGAAGTCCACCGCTTTCAAGCTCGCGCCGCCAACAAGTGCACCATCGACGTTCGCGATGCCCAGAAGCTCGACCGCATTGGAGGGCTTTACCGAGCCGCCATAGAGAATGCGCTGCCGCGCGCCTTCCGTGCCAAAACGCGCGGTCAGCGCCGCACGGATCGACGCGTGAACCTCACGGACATCCCCCGCGGTCGGCGTCAAACCGGTCCCGATCGCCCATACGGGCTCGTAGGCGATAACCGTATTGGCGGCGGTGGCTCCATCGGGGATGGAACCGGCGAGCTGCGTTGCAATGATATCGAGCGTCGCTCCGGCCTTGCGCTGTGCTTCGGTCTCGCCGATGCAGATGATCGCAACCAGTCCGGCGTCCCATGCGGCCACGGCCTTGGCATTGACCATCGCGTCGGTCTCGCCGTGATCCGTGCGCCGCTCGGAATGTCCGACAATGACATGCGATGCGCCGGCATCCTTCAACATGTCGGCGGAGATATCGCCCGTATGCGCGCCGGACTTTTTCGCATGGCAATCCTCGCCGCCAATGGCAAGCGCCTCGCCTTCGACGGACTGGGCTGCCCGGAAAACCAGCGTGGCCGGCACACAGATCAATGCGTCAATCTTCTCGCCAATGGCCGAATTCGGCCGGTTGACGATAATGCGCAGTTCATCCAGAGACTCTCCCGTCCCGTTCATTTTCCAGTTACCAGCGACGAGTGGACGGACATCAGGGGTCATTCGGCGTTCCTCAAGACGATAGATTTGATGATTTCTCGGTCATTTGATTGTCTGACTAGCAAATTCACTTGATAAAGCAATCGACACAAGCCCTTCATGACGCTATTCCCCTAAGCAATTCAATTTGAGCCTCATACTGTTACGGTGACTTTCTATGCTCGATTCCTTGCGCGACGTGGCCCAGACCTGGGTAGCCAAGCTGCTTCTTGCTCTTCTTGGCGTCAGTTTTGTTGGCTGGGGCGTTTCCAATACCATTCTCAGCGCCGTCGGCAATGGTTCGGCGATCAGCGCCGGAAGCTCGAAAGTCTCACCGGTCGAATATCGTCTGGCCTATGACCGCCAGCTTGCCGCCCTGCAGCAGCGTTTTGGCCAGCGTTTCACCCGCGAACAGGCGGATGCCATTGGCGTCAGCAATCAGGTGCAGGCGCAGCTTGTCGCCGGTGTCGTGCTCGATGAGGAAGCGCGGAAGATGTCGCTTGGCCTGTCCAAGGATCGCCTGGCACAGCTGGCCGCCGAAGATCCGGCGTTTCAGGGACCTGACGGCCGTTTCAATCCCGGCCAGTTTGATCTGGTGCTGCGCAATGCCGGCATGACCCCGCAGGGCTATCTCGACAGCCGCAGCAAGATCGCCCGCCGCCAGCAGATCGTCGAAGCCGTCGCCGACGGCATCACTGTGCCCGATACGCTGCTGAAGGCGGTCGCGACCTATAAAGGCGAATCCCGCACCATCGATTACGTCTCGATGCCGAAATCCTTCATCACCGACATTCCCGCCCCCAGCGATGCGGACCTGAAGACCTATTTCGACGCGAACAAGGAAGCCTACGCCGCGCCGCAGTACCGCAAGATCACCTACGTCAAGCTTGAACCCAAGGACATTGCCGACCAGGCGTCGGTTTCGCCCGAGGAGATCAAGGCGGAATATGACAAGAACATTGCCCGCTATACCTCGCCGGAAACCCGCACCATCGAACAGCTGACCTTTGCCAATGCCGATGCGGCCAAGGCTGCCCATGACCGTCTGGCTGCAGGCGCCTCGTTCGATGATGAAGTGAAGGCCGAAGGCAAGACAATGAATGACGTGCGTCTTGGCACGTTCCAGCGCAACGCCCTGCCCGACCAGACCATTGCCGATGCGATCTTCAAGCTTCAGGCCGGAAATGTCAGCGACGTGATCACCGGCGCGTTTGGCCCGGTCATCGTGCGGGTGACTGCCGCCGCACCGCAAGTCATCAAGCCGCTTTCCGAGGTGGAGAAGGATATTCGCGAGACGATCGCGCTTTCCCTCGCCGCATCGTCTGTCATGTCCGTGCACGACGCCTATGAGAATGCCCGGGCCGACGGCGCGACCATGGCCGATGCCGCCGCCAAACAGAACCTCAAGGTGGTCACCATTGATGCCGTCGACCAGTCGGGCCGCGGACCGGACGACAAGGAGATTCCCGGTATTCCGTTCGGTGAAAATCTTCTGGCCGCCGCCTTCCTTGCCGATCAGGGTTTTGACAATGAGCCGCTCAATATCGGTCCGAACAGTTTCCTCTGGTACGATGTCACCGGCATCACCCCGGCACGCGACCGCACTCTCGACGAAGTGAAGGCGCGGGTCACGGACAACTGGCGGACGGCCGAGCTTGAAAAGCGCCTCAATGAAAAGGCCGAGGAAGTGCGCAAGCGCGTTGCATCCGGCACATCGCTTGATGACATCGCGGCCGAATTCAAGTTCACCAAGGAAACCAAACGCGGCATCACGCGCCAGTCAAAGGATACCGACCTCGGTGTTGGCGGCGTTGCCTCGGTGTTCGACGGGCCCAACGGTCTGGTCGGCGTTACGGAATCGGCGGCGGACCAGTCGAAGCTGATCTTCAAGGTGACGGAATCGATCGAACCGTTGAATGTGGGACCGGACTCGCTGACCAAGGCGGAGAAGGATTCCTTCACGTCGCGCCTGTCCGACGATCTGCTCGATCAGCTGGTCATGCAGTTGCAGACCGTTTATCCCGTCACCATCAACAAGACCGTTATTAATCAGGCGCTTGCCCGCCAGTGATTGCAGTGAGACCCAGGAATGGCTGAACTGAAACGTTTCATCGGCATTGCGGCAGCGGGAAAAGCGCTTTCCCGCGAGGAAGCCGTGGAAGCCTTCGACATCATGATGTCGGGACAGGCAACCCCGGCACAGATCGGAGCCCTGCTCATGGCCTTGCGGGTGCGCGGCGAGCAGGTTGACGAGATTGCCGGAGCGGTCTCGGCCATGCGTTCGAAAATGCTTCCCGTGAAGGCCGTGCCCGGCGCCATCGATATCGTCGGCACCGGCGGGGACCAGTCGGGTTCCTATAACGTTTCAACCTGCGCTGCCTTCGTGGCGGCCGGCGCCGGCGTGCCGGTTGCCAAGCACGGCAATCGCGCCCTCTCCTCGCGCTCCGGCGCGGCCGATACGCTGGCTGCGCTCGGCATCAACATCGAAATCGGTCCGGATCTGATTTCCACCTGCATCGAGGAAGCCGGTATCGGCTTCATGTTCGCGCCGTCGCACCATCCGGCGATGAAGCATGTCGGCCCCGCCCGGGTCGAACTTGGCACCCGCACCATCTTCAATCTGCTGGGCCCGTTGACCAATCCCGCAGGCGTTACCCGCCAGCTCGTCGGCGTCTATGCGCCCGAATGGGTTGAACCCATCGCGCAGGTATTGAAGAACCTCGGTTCGGAATCCGTATGGGTCGTGCATGGCGATGGTCTCGACGAGATCACCACGGCGGGCGTCACCAAAGTCGCTGCCCTTGAAAACGGTGTGATCCGCACCTTCGAGATCGAACCCGAAGCCTTTGGCCTGCGCCTTGTCGATCCCCAGGATCTGAAGGGCGGCACGGCGGAAGAAAACGCGGTTTCGCTGCTCTCCGTCCTTGACGGCGCGCATGGTGCCTATCGCGATATCACCCTGTTCAATGCGGGTGCCGGACTGGTTGTCGCTGGCGCCACCGGCGACTTGAAAACCGGTATCAGCATGGCGGCCCATTCCATCGACAGCGGTGCGGCGCGAAATGTGCTAAAGAAGCTGGTGCACGTATCCAACAGCAAGGCTGACTGACCATGGTTGATATTCTTCGCAAGATCGAAGCCTACAAGCGTGAAGAGATTGCTGCGGCCAAGACACGCCTGAGCGTCGATGACCTCAAGGCCCGGATCGGTGATCAGGACGCCCCTCGCGGTTTTCTCAGCGCCTTGCAGCAGAAACGCGCCGCCAATGCATTCGGCCTGATCGCCGAGATCAAGAAAGCGAGCCCCTCCAAAGGCCTGATTCGTCCGGATTTCGATCCGCCCGCGCTGGCGAAGGCCTATGAACAGGGTGGCGCAGCCTGCCTTTCCGTGCTGACCGATGCACCGTCGTTTCAGGGTGCGCCGGAATTTCTGACTGCAGCCCGCGCCGCCGTCAGCCTGCCTGCCCTGCGCAAGGATTTTCTCTTCGACACCTATCAGGTCTTTGAAGCCCGCAGCTGGGGCGCCGACTGCATTCTGATCATCATGGCCAGCGTCGATGATGCGCTGGCCGCAGCGCTCGAAGAAACGGCCATGGCGCTTGATATGGATGTGCTGGTCGAAGTGCATGACGAAGCGGAAATGGAACGGGCGCTGAAGCTCACCTCGCCGCTTCTCGGCATCAACAATCGCGATCTGCGCACGTTCCATGTGGATCTCGCCGTATCCGAACGACTGGCCAGAATGGTGCCGGCGTACAAGCTGCTCGTCAGCGAAAGCGGCGTCTTCACCCATGCGGACTGCCAGCGCCTGGCCAAATCCGGCATCGGCAGCTTTCTCGTCGGCGAAAGCCTGATGCGCCAGAGCGATGTGGCGGCGGCGACCCACGCGCTTCTGCATGGCACAGCGGACCAGCAGACAAGCGCCGCATGACAACCGCGCCGAAGCTGACCCATCTCGACAGCACCGGCGCGGCCCATATGGTCGATGTCGGTGGCAAGGCCGAGACTGAACGGGTTGCCGTGGCGGAAGGGTCCGTGCGGATGCTGGCGGAAACGCTCGAGCTGATCCTTTCCGGCAATGCCAAGAAGGGCGATGTCATCGGCACGGCCCGCATCGCCGGGATCATGGCCGCCAAGAAAACCCATGACCTCATTCCGCTCTGCCATCCGCTGCTTCTGAGCAAGATCAGTGTCGATATTGACGCCGACAAGGCCCTGCCGGGTCTGCGGGTGCGTGCCACCGTCAAGCTGACGGGTAAAACCGGTGTCGAAATGGAAGCGCTCACCGCGGTTTCCATTGCATGCCTGACGATCTACGACATGGCAAAAGCCGCCGACAAGGGTATGATCATTCAGGACATTCGCCTGTTGCAGAAATCGGGCGGAAAATCCGGCGATTGGTCCGCGGAAACTTCAGACGGGAATTGAACGATGGCAGACCTCCTTCCGGTTGACGAAGCGCTGCGGCGCATCCTGGCCAATGTGGATCTGCTTGAACCGGAAACCGTTGCGCTCGGCGATGCGGGCGGACGCGTGCTCGCTGCCGACCTGCATGCCCGGCGCCAGCAACCGCCCTTTGCCGCCTCGGCGATGGATGGCTATGCCGTACGCGCCGCCGATGTCGCCAGCGTGCCTGTCCGCCTGAAGCTTGTGGGTCAGTCCGCTGCCGGACACGCCTTCCAAGGCTCGGTCGATCCGGGCGAAGCCGTGCGCATCTTCACCGGCGCACCGGTGCCGGCGGGTGCCGACAGTGTGGTCATTCAGGAAAATACTTTGCCGCATGGCGACGAGGTGGAGATCGTCGAGACCATTGCTTTTGGCCGCAACATCCGCGCGGCCGGCCTCGATTTCAACAGCGGCGATGTCCTGCTTGCCGCCGGCCGGCAGCTTGATCCGGCGGCCCTTGCCCTCGCCGCATCCGCCGATCATCCGCATCTGTCCGTCGTGCGGCGTCCGCGCGTCGCGATATTGGCGACCGGCGATGAACTGGTCAGCCCCGGCGAAAGCTACCGGCCCGACCAGATCATTGCTTCCAACAGTTACGGTCTGGCTGAAATCGTCCGCAATGCGGGCGGCATCGCCATCGATCTGGGCATTGCCGAAGACCGGCTCGAAGCGCTGAGCGATGCGCTGGACCGCGCTGTTGCAGCGCAGGCCGATATCCTGGTGACACTGGGCGGCGCCTCGGTTGGCGACCATGATCTGGTCCAGCCCGCCCTTGCCGCGCGCGGCATGGAACTCGATTTCTGGAAAATCGCCCTGCGTCCCGGCAAGCCGCTGATGTTCGGCCATCTCCAGGGCATGCGCATTCTCGGCCTGCCCGGCAATCCCGTATCGAGCCTGATCTGTGCGCGTATATTCCTGACGCCGCTTATCCGCACCTTCGTGGGACTATCGCACGCGCCCGATCTGCGCGCTGCGGTTCTCGGCACTGATATGCCCACCAATGACCAGAGACAGGATTATGTCCGGGCGCGCATCGCCACCGGACCGGATGGCACGCTGACCGCGACGCCGTTTCCGCTGCAGGATTCATCCATGCTGAAATTCCTCGCCGACGCCAATGGCCTGATCATCCGCGAACCGCATGCGCCAGCCCTTGCCGCCGGTTCGCCCTGTACAATCCTGATGTTACGCTGATTTAAAAAACCGGGCCTCTGGAGTCATGGGTCAGTCCACAACTCCAGAGCGGTATCGCCTGAGAGCAACCCAAGGCAATTCTTATACTCAAATCAGGCAGTTAACCGGTGCTCTCTACGGTCACTTTCCGTTATATTGGCAAGGTCTATTGCTTTTTGCAACCTAGACGCGTGCCGGAAAGATGGTTCGAGTGTTTTGCCCTGTTTGACCGCCTCGACAAACCGCTGATAGTTCGTCGCGACAGGCTCGACCTCGACCTCTTGCCACACCGCCGTTTCCACGTCATCGCCGAGGCAGACCAGCAGCTTGGAGCCGTCATGACGGTGCACGACTTCGAATGCACCCTTGTCGCCGTAGACGCGCAGGCGCAGCTCATTGACGTGTCCCGTGGCCCAGCGGCTTGAATGGACGACACCCAGCGCGCCATTGGTGAAGCTCACCGTCATGGTGAAACTGTCATTGGCGTCGAGTTCATATTCACCGATGCGATTGCCTGGCGCCTTGTCGAATGCCTTGAGCCGGCAGAACACCTCATCGATTTCCGTATCGGTGCCATAGACGACGAAATCGAGAATATGCACGCCGACATCACCAAGCGTGCCGTTGGAGCCGTGCTTCTTTGACAGACGCCAGAGCCAGCGGCTTTCCGTCTGCCAGTCGCCCCACATTTTCGAGACAAGCCAGCTTTGCAGGTACGATGCTTCCACGTGCCTGACTTTGCCGATCTGGCCGCTGGTGACCAGCTTGCGGGCCGCCTGCAGCTGCGCGACGTTGCGATAGGTCAGGTTCACCATGCCGACGAGACCCGCCGCCTCGATCTTGTCGGCCATTTCGGCGGCATCTTCATAATTGGCCGCAAGCGGCTTTTCGCAGAACACGTGCTTGCCCGCCGCGATGCACTGCAGGGTCGTGGCGTGGTGGATGCTGTCGGGCGTGACATTGGCCACCGCATCGAAATCGCCCCAGGCCAGTGCCTCCTCCAGCGAGGTGAATGCCCGCTCGATGCCATATTCCGTGCGAAATGCTTCCGCCCGGCCCGGATCGACATCCACCGCGCCCGCCAGTGTTACCCCTTCGATTTCAGCGAAATTCTTGGCATGGGAATTGGCCATACTGCCGGTACCCAAGATCAAAAGACGCATTGGTCCAGTCCTTCACATGAATGTGCCGCACGCTGCAACGCGGTGCCGGCATTGATACTGCGGATATTGGAAACGGCCGCGCGCGGGCCGTCCCCGATCGGATCGGCTTAGCGGAAACCTTCCTCGCCAGCTTCATGCAGGCTGCCGCCGCGGGCGGTGATAGGCTCGATGGCCTGTTCGACTGGCGTGTTCGGCGCCGTATTGAGTTCCGGATAGCGGTTGGGATTGTAGGCCCAGTTCACCGCATTGCGCAGCACCAGCCCGACCGTCTCATCGTGATAGGTTGGATAGGTTTCGTGGCCGGGACGGAAATAGAACACGTTGCCCGCTCCCTTGCGGTAAGTCAGGCCGGAACGGAACACCTCGCCGCCCTGGAACCACGAGACGAAGATCGTCTCGAGCGGTTCCGGCACGGAGAACGGCTCGCCATACATCTCTTCGTTTTCCAGCTCGAAATAGCGTGGCAGGCCTTTTGCAATGGGATGGCCGGGATTGACCACCCAGAGCCGCTCGCGCTCACCGGCTTCACGCCAGTGCAGCGCGCATGGCGAGCCCATCAGGCGCTTGAAAATCTTGGAGAAATGGCCTGAGTGCAGGACGATGATGCCCATGCCTTCCCAGACGCGCTTGGCAACGCGCTCGACCACGTCGTCGGCGACATCGCCATGGGCGCGGTGCCCCCACCAGATCAGCACATCGGTTTCGTCAAGCACCTTGTCGGTCAGGCCATGTTCGGGTTCCTGCAGGGTGGCGGTCTTGACCGCGATATTGCCGTCGGACTTCAGAAGCTTGGCAATCTGGTTGTGCATGCCTTCGGGATAGATTTCGGCGACGGTCTTGTTCATCTTCTCATGAACATTTTCGCCCCAGACGAGCGTGCGGATGGTCATCTTTGTCTTCCTATTCATTGCATATGCGGTTGGGAGGATGCTCAGTTCAGTTTGACGCTGCCGGCCTGCCCGATTGATCGAAGCGGTGGACATTGTCGTTGATCGGCGAAATGTGGAGCAGTTCGCCGGGCTGCTGGCTTGCAGTCCCGTCCTGCCTGACGACAAGCGGGTCCTTTGCGCCAATATCGATGTAGAGATAGGTCTCGGAACCGAGGTTTTCGGACAGGATCAGCTTGCCGTTCCATGTGCCGCCCCTGTCCTTGATTTCGAGATGCTCCGGCCGCACGCCGAGCGTGTGGGCGCGGTAGGTATCCGCATGTTTCTCGGTGAGGAAATTCATCTTCGGTGATCCGATGAAACCGGCGACAAAGACCGATTGCGGCTTCTCATAAAGCTCCAGCGGCGTGCCGACCTGCTCAACGATGCCGTCGCGCAGCACACAGATGCGATCCGCAAGCGTCATCGCCTCCACCTGATCGTGGGTGACGTAGATCATCGTGGTCTCGTGCATTTTTGCATGCAGTTTGGCGATTTCAAGCCGTGTCTGCACGCGCAAAGCGGCATCGAGATTGGACAGCGGTTCATCGAACAGGAAGACTTTCGGATCGCGCACGATGGCCCGACCGATGGCCACGCGCTGGCGCTGGCCGCCGGAAAGCTGTTTCGGCAGGCGGTCGAGATAGGCGGTGATCTGCAGCATGTCCGCCGCCTCGTTCACCCGCCGCTTGATTTCATCTGTGCCGCCCTTGGCGAGTTTCAGGCCGAACGCCATGTTGTCGAACACCGTCATGTGCGGATAGAGCGCATAGGACTGGAACACCATGGCAATGCCGCGCTGCGACGGCGTCAGGCTGTTGACCACCTTGTCGTCGAAGGCGAGCGTTCCGGCGGTGATGTCCTCAAGCCCGGCGATCAACCGCAGCAAGGTGGATTTTCCGCAGCCGGAAGGGCCGACGAACACCATGAATTCGCTCGGGCTGATTTCCAGATCGACCCCCTTGATGACGTCGAACGTACCGAAGGACTTGCGGACATTGTTGAGATGAATAGCTGTCATTTGAGTTACCCCTTGACGCCGCCGGCGGTGAGGCCGGAAATGATCTTGCGTTGGAAAATCAGGACGAGAACAACGAGCGGCACCGTCACGATGACGGATGCGGCCATGATCGTGCCCCACGGGATTTCATGCGCACTGGCTCCGGACAAAAGCGCGATGGTGACCGGCACCGTGCGCACCTCGGTCGAAGACGTGAATGTGAGGGCAAACAGGAACTCGTTCCACGCCGCGATGAAGGCGAGCAGTCCGGTCGTTACCATCGCCGGCCACATCAGCGGCAGGAACACCTTTGTGATGATGACCCAGGGAGTGGCCCCATCGACAATGGCCGCCTCCTCGATTTCGACAGGCAGATCGCGCATGAAGGTGGTCAGCACCCATACGGTGAACGGCAATGTGAAGATCGTGTAGGAAAAGACGAGACTCCACAGCGTGTTGTAGAGGCCGAGAAAGCGCACGACCTCGAACAGGCCTGCCAGCACCGCGATCTGCGGGAACATCGAGACGGACAGGATGGTCAGCAGAAGCAGCGAGCGGCCGCGAAACCGCACACGGGCCAGCGCAAAGGATGCGGTGACGGCAATCAGCAAAGCCAGCAGCACCACCAGTGTCGACACGACAAGCGAATTGAGCAGATTGCGGGTGAAACTGCCGGCATTGATGACCGATACGTAATTTTCCAGCGAGAACGACGACGGAAAATACTCGACGGTGAACAGGTTGCTGCCGGTTTTGAAGCTGGTGATGATGGCGTAGTAGAACGGAAAGACCGCCAGCACGACAATCAGGGTGACGAGCGCATAAAACGCCGTGTTCTTGGTGAGATTCCAGATCATCAGCGGTCTCCTCCGTCGAGGCGCACGCGGCCAAGCCAGATCGCCAGCACGGTCATCAGCGCGATCACCAGAAACAGCAGCGTCGACTGTGCCGAGCCATAGGCGAATTTGTCGAACTCGATGAGATTTTCCCGCGCCAGTACCGACATTGTCTTGGTCTGCGAGCTGTTGGGCGTCAGAACATAGATCAGGTCGAAAATGCGCATGGCATCAAGCAGGCGGAAAATGATGGCGACCATCAGCGCCGGCTTGATCAGCGGCAGGGTGATGCGGAAGAACTGGCGGATCGGATGCACGCCGTCGATATGCGCGGCTTCATAAATGTCCTTCGGCACCATCTGCAGGCCTGCCAGAATGAGCAGCGCCATGAAGGGCGTGGTCTTCCAGACATCGACGATCAGCACCGCCGTCATGGCCGTATCGGCACTTGCCGTCCAGGCGATGGGATGGCTGATGAAACCAAGGCGCATGAACAAATCGTTGAGAATGCCGAACTGGTCGTTCAGCATCCAGCCCCACAGGCGGGCCGACACGATGGTCGGGATCGCCCAGGGAATGAGGATGGCAGCGCGGACAATGCCCCTGCCCTTGAACTCGGCATTCAGAACAAGCGCGACGATCATGCCGAAAAAGGCTTCCAGCGCCACGGAGATGATGCTGAAGCGCACCGTGTTCCACACGGCGTTCCACCAGGTCGGATCGACCAGAAGTCCTGAGAAGATCGTGCGGCCGCTCTTCAGCTGGATCCACGACAGATAGTTCTTGAATCCCACCCATTTGGCCGCGCTCATATTGGTCAGCGAGGCATCGGTGAACGAGAAATAGATTGTCCGAAGCAAGGGCCAGCCGGCAACAATGGCCAGCGCGATGATCATCGGAATGAGAAACAGCTGCGCCGAGCGGGCGCGCTGCCGCAAAAGCTCTGAACGTGCGGTGGAAGGCGTCATGCTCGTATTCCTGCCCGTGTGGTTCCGGATGAAGCGAAAGCGTCAGGCAAACGGTGCGAACGGGGTTCGGGAGGTTGTGAACGCCATCCGCACCGTGCCCTTTTGCTGGCAGGGGTCTACCAGCTGTTTCCCTTGAGTTCGGTCAGCTTTGCTTCCAGAAGCTCAAGGTTTTCGGCAGCGGTGCCATTGCCCGATAATGTATCGTGGACCGCGCTCCAGAACATGTTGGACACTTCATTGTATTTCACCTTCGTCGGCGCCGAGGGGCGTGGAACGGAATTTTCAAACACCGGCTTCCAGTTTGGAATGAGCGGCTGCGCGGCGGCGATATCCTTGTCGTCATAAAGCGCCTTGATGGTCGGCATGCTGGCCTGGGAAATCGCCCGCGCCTTCTGCTGTGCGGGAGAGCCGAGGAACAGCGCCAGCTTGATCGCCTCTTCGGGCGCCTTCGAATATTTTGAAACCGCCAGGTTCCAGCCGCCAAGCGTTGCAGCGGAGTTCTGGCCCTCCTTGCCGCTCGGCAGGGGCGCCACGTCGAACTTGCCCTTGATGGCGCTGCCATCGGCCCCGGCCAGCGCATAGGCATAGGGCCAGTTGCGCATGAAAACGGAATTGCCGGTCTGCCAGACACCGCGTGCCTCTTCCTCCGTGTAGGCAAGCACGCCCTTGGGCGAGATGGTATCGACCCAGCCCTTGGCGCGGTCGATGGCCGCTGCGGCTTCCGGATTGTTGATCGAAATCGTGCCGTCCGCCTCGACAATCTGCCCGCCGCCCGAGGATTTTACCCATTCGAGCGCGTTGCAGGTCAGGCCCTCATAGGCATTGGCCTGGAAGACAAAGCCATAAATGCTCTTGTTGCCGCCCGCCCGCTCACCGTCCTGGATTTCCTTGGCGGTTGCCGCCATCTCGTCCCAGGTTTTTGGCACCGGCTTTTTGTACTTTTCCAGCAGGTCCTTGCGGTAGTAGAGCGCCGGGGCGTCGGTGAACATCGGCAAGGCGACCAGCTTGCCGCCGACGGTCTGGCTTTCGATGATCGAAGGTATGTGCTGATCGATAACGTCCTTTGCGGCTTCCTTCAGGTCGAGGAACTGGTCGGCCAGCTGCGGCGCCCAGATCACGTCGGTGCGGTAGACGTCGATATCGGTATTGCCGGCGGCGAGCCACAGGCGGTACTGACCGAAATTGTCGGAACTGTTGGCTGGCATGGCAACGATGGACACCTTGTTGCCGGTTTCCTTCTCGAACTGGTCAAGCTGCTTGCGCAGGAACTCGCGTCCATTGCCGGTGTCGCCGGATACGATCGCCAGATTGGCGGCAAAAGCCCCTGAAGCCAGCAAGGTCGTGGTCAAAAGGGTCGCAATGAATGATTTGGCTTTCATGATTTCCTCCCAAAAATCTGACAGAATCGGCTGCCGCACATCGCAGCGATGCTTGGCCCCTCTTCAAAAACTCCTCCTGAAGCGCTTTGGAAAACATTTGAAACATCAAAATTCAAAGCGCTTTGAATGAAAAATGACAAAGGCCCTCTCACCTGTCAAGCTGCAAATTGGCGGCACAAACAATGCATCAAGGTCAACCGCATGGAGAAATGGATTATTATATATATGATACAGTGCATTATACGGTATTTCTGAGCACAAGAATTCCGGGCTGCCACCCTGTTGAAACAGCACAGCGTCGATCACAGATCACAATATCGCGAGCAATTTACCAAAGCGCTTTGAATTTAGCCTCTGGTTATGTTTATTATTTGGAGTCATATCTGCATTGCCTGAACAGACCGTACTGGATTGCTTGCCATGAAACTCAAGGAACTGGCTGAACAACTGGGCCTCTCGCAAACGACCGTCAGTCGCGCCCTGAACGGCTATCCTGAAGTCAACAAGGCGACGCGCGAACGCGTCAGCCAGGCAGCCCTCAAATTCGGTTACAGCGCCAATGCCAATGCCCGCCGCCTCGCCATCGGCCGCATCGGCGCCATCGGCATCCTGATGCCGCGCGACCGCAGCGAACGTTTCGGTCCGCACACGAGCGAGTTCTTCTCCGGTCTGGCCGAGCAGCTATCGCAGCATGAAATGGACCTGCTGATGAGCCCGAGCATCAACAATGACGAGCTTGCGGCCTACCGGCGGCTGATTTCCAGCAAGCGCGTGGATGGCATCATCGTCACCGGCCCCACCCTGATGGACGAGCGGGTCGCCATGCTGACGGAAGCGAAATTTCCCTTTGTGCTGCACGGGCGAACCAATATCGCCGCCCCGCATGCCTGGCTCGATATCGACAATGCCGGCGCCTTCCGGCAGGCGGCATCACACCTGATCGATCTCGGCCACCGGCATATCGCGATGATTGACGGGCTGAAGGGCCACACGTTTTCCGAACACCGCGAAATGGGTTATCGCGAAGCATTGCTCGAGCGCGGCATTGCCGTTGATCCGCGCTTCATCGTGCATGAGCGTTTTTCCGATGAAACCGGTTTCCATGAGGCGCAGCGGCTCTTGTCCTATACGCCGCATCCGACCGCCATTCTCGCCGGCTCGATGATGACGGCGCTCGGCATTTTCCGCGCCATCCGTTCAAAGGGCTATGAACTGGGCAAGGAAGTTTCGGTGATCGCCCATGACGACGTGTTCCCCTATCTCAATGCCAGCAACATGGTCCCCGCCATGACCACCACCCGGTCGTCGATCCGCTCCGCCGGGTCGCGTATCGCCGAACTGCTGGTGCGGGTCCTCGACGGCGAGCCGGTCGAAAACATCCATGAGATATGGCCGGTCGAACTCATCCTGCGCCAATCGAGCGGTCCGCCCGTCGCCCCGCGCCGGTGAGTGCCTAGCCCAATTCGAAGGTTGTGATGCCAAAAATCCGGTCGAGCGGCAATTCGGGCGCCGGTCCGCGATACATGCGTGCGGTTTCGAACACCGGCGCCAGACCGTACCGGTCGCAAAGGCGCCGCGCGGCCCCATTGGTCCCGGGAATATCCAGAAAGACCTGCGCATCCCCGACTTTTGCTGAGAGCGATTGAAACAGCCGGTCGGCGATCTCTTCGGTTTCGGCAAACAAGGGACCGATTTTGCACCCCTCGCGGCATGCGCGCACGACGCCATACCCTGCGATTTTTCCGTCGACAATACAGGCCAGGCCGTGGCGGGAGCCGGACGGGCCAAGCCAGGCACGGATAAACGATTCCCGTGGTTCGGGATTGAATTGACGGTCATAGGCGGCGACGGCGCCGATCCATTGCGCATCGATGGCGACGATATCGCCGCTGACGGGTGCCTTGCAGCCGGGTGCGCCGCCATAACGGTAATTCGCATGGGCATAGACAAACCCCGACTTCCGATAGTTCTCCTGCTGGGCAACGACACCATCAAGGCCGACGGTCTGTCCGGCAAATCCGCTCAGCACGTCCTGCCAGAGCGACCAGCCGAAACCCAGACCGCGCGATTGCGGACGCACCATGTAGAAACCGAGAAAGCCGTAGTCTCGCGCATAGCGGACCAGCGAGACCGCTGCCGTCAGTTCACCATTCACCTCAAGCACGTGATAGCCCTTGGGGTCCGCGGCCCAGAATGCATCCGCATCGTCCAAACCGGGGTTCCAGCCCTCGGCAGCTGCCCAGTCAATGATCGCGCCAAGGTCCCGGCGCTCGGCGATTCGGATGAAAGCTGTCATGATATTGTGTTATCCAACTGGAAACCGACGGAACAGTACCCTGAACGGGCGCATTTCTGCCCGCACATGCTTCGTAACCAAGCTTCCAGCATTGCCGCAACGGAATATTAAGCACTTGTAGAACAATGCTGGAACAGATAGTGTTTGTTCTGGTTTTGTTTTTCCGATTCCCTGCTAAAGGATCGCCAATGCTCACGCGTAAACAACATGAACTTCTTCTCTTCATTCATGAGCGTCTGAAGGAGACGGGCATTCCGCCATCCTTCGACGAAATGAAGGATGCGCTGGATCTGGCCTCCAAATCCGGCATTCACCGGCTGATCACTGCGCTGGAAGAGCGCGGCTTCATTCGCCGGCTTGCGAACAGGGCACGCGCGCTGGAAGTCCTGCGCCTGCCGGACTCCATCGCACCCGGCCTCAACAGCCAGAGAAAGTTCGAGCCGAGTGTCATCGAGGGCAGTCTCGGACGCAATGTTGCGCCGCCGAAGCCGCAGCCGCGCGCCTCCAACGACATGGACATGCCTGCCAATGTCAGCATTCCGGTCATGGGCCGGATTGCCGCCGGTGTGCCGATTTCCGCCATCCAGAACCAGACGCACATGCTGAGCCTTCCGCCAGACATGATCGGCAGCGGCGAACATTATGCGCTTGAGGTCAAGGGCGACTCGATGATCGAAGCGGGCATTTTCGACGGCGATACCGTTGTCATCAAGCGTGGCGACACCGCAAGCCCCGGCGAAATCATCGTGGCACTGGTCGATGACGAGGAAGCCACCCTCAAGCGGTTTCGCCGCAAGGGTGCCTCGATTGCCCTGGAAGCCGCCAATCCTGCCTACGAAACGCGGATTTTCGGACCGGACCGCGTTCGGGTGCAGGGCAAGCTTGTCGGCCTGATCCGCCGTTACTGACCGGCCGCCGCGTCCCGTTCGGCATTGTCCGGGACGCCTTCGGTCGCGTGGGCCTTGCGTGAATGCTCCGGCCGGTTGCGCGCCGCATTGGAGTGGATGCGGTACTTGTTCCAGGGGCGGTCCGGCGGACCGATCGCCCAGGTCAAACGGGCCGACTGCACTCTTTGCTCCAGCGCTTCTCCGGCTTTCGATTGATCCGTCAGGTCACCCTGCCCTTGCCCGCCGGAACCGAACCGGATTTCCGCAGCACCGTTCAAGGCGAGATCACGGCGCGTGATCACCATCGGGCCCGGAACGGGGCAACCGGTTTCCGCGCCGGCAAAGGCCAGCACGACAATATTCCCCTCGCTGCAGGCGGCGTTCCTTTGCGCGGGATCATCCGTATAGGCAATGATGAGACCGCCCGGTTCGCGCGCCAGACAGAGCTTTCCGGCGCATTCGAAGACACCCTCCGCTGCCTCTTTGCCGATCCCCGCCGGTTTGACGATCTGTTCCAGCCCAAAGCCCTGCCGCCAGTTGTTCAACGTGAAGGCGCCGCCCTGCGGGCGATTGATCATCAATACCGTGCCATTGCGCACACCGGCCAGCCGGCCATCCTCCGACAGGACGAGATCCGGCGGCGCTGTGCGTGCCATGATCAGGACGGCCGCAGCAAACAGCGGCAGGCTGCACAGACGCAACCATGACGTCGTGAGAAGCAGGATCACAAGCGCTAAGCTCATCAGGATCAGGCTCGGCTGCGGCATCGGACCGAGATTGCCCGAGGGCGAGAGTGCGGCAACGTGATGGGCAATGAACACCACCAGCTCGATGCCGCGCTCCATGACGGCGAACGGCAGGAAATCCAGATCGAACGGCATCAGCAACAGCGCCAGTACGGCGAAGGGCATGACCAGAACCGAGACCACGGGCAAGCCAAATGCGTTGCCGATCAGCCCGAGCGGTGCGGTATTGTTGAAATGATAGGCGGCAAAGATCGCGCTGGCCGAACCGGCGACCAGGGATGTCAGAGCAATGTCGCTGATGTGATCGCCGATCTTGCCGGGCAGTTGCAGCAACAGGCCGCTGCGGGAGGCACGCCGGGTATTGCGGCCGGCCCTGCGCGGCGACCACCAGCCGTAAAATGCGATCAGTGCTGCGGTGGCCGAGTACGACATCTGGAAGCTTGGCCCCATCACCTCGTGCGGCGCGATGGTAATGGTTACCAAGGCGGCCAGGGCAACATTGCGCAGCGACAGCGCCGCCCGGTCCACGGTCATGGCGACAAGCATGACTGCCAGCATGACAAAGCTGCGCTGGGCCGCCACGTCGATCCCCGAGAGCAGCAGATAGAAGGCCGACGCCAGCAGCGCCGCGCATGCCGAAAATTTCTTGATGGGATAGCGCGCGGCAAAGTCCGGAAAGAAAGCCATGCATGCGCGCAGCGAGCCGATGACGATCCCGGCCACGAGCGCCATGTGCAATCCCGAAATGGAGAGGATATGCGACAGGCCGCTCAGCCGCATGGCGTTGTTGGTGGCCTCGCCGATGCCATCGCGCTGGCCGGTGATGAGCGATGCGGCGATGGCACCGGCTTCTCCCAGTATATGACCGAGGATACGATCGGTGAGTGCCTGGCGCATCGCAGCGACGGCAAACAGCGTTCTGGTTGTCAAATCGGCCGGTTCCGGCAGAGAGGCTGCTTCCGGCCTTCCAAGAAAGAAGCCGCTGCCGCCGATGCCCCTGTAGTAATTGTGGAAGGCAAAGTCGTAATTGCCGGATCGCACGGGACCGGATGGCGGGCGCAGATGCGCCAGACCGCGCAACCCGCTGCCTATGGCAGCTTGAGGTGGCAAGGCGCGGGCCGACACAACCAGCCTTGCCGGGGCATAGCGCAGCTGCGGGCGCTCTGTCGCCACGACATCCACCGTCACGCGCCAGCCGCCCCGGTCGGCGCGGTTGATCGCGACGATGCGGCCGGTCAGCCGCGTGGTGACGGCGGAGCCAAGCATCGGTGTATCCAGCCGCAGCGTTTCCAGCTTGGCGCAGAGCATGCCCATGACAACCAGCACGGCGGCGGAAAGGCACATCCCCGTCAGATGCCGCTCACGTGCCAGGAGTTTGAACCCGGCAAGCGCGGTCAATCCAAAGAGGATGGCGCTCAGCCGCGGTTCCACTGGTAAGCCGAAATAGACGATGGCGCCGCTGCCGGCAAAAACCGGAACGAACAGAAAAAGACTGCCGCGATCATAATCCTGCGCGCATGCCCGGGAAACGGCCGGGAGCAAATCCTGCCCCAACCCCATGCGCCGGCGCAGCGCTATGGACAGACTCACGCCTCGCCGGGTGACGGCAATATTTTGGGATATTTGGGTCGCAAGACCCGGCTCATCGTCCGCCGGACGATCAAAAAACTGCCGTTCACTCGTTTGTGTACTGGTGCCGGGCCCCTGCATTTGCCTCCAATTCTGCCAATGCACTTGCACGACAGCGCTCCTATGCTACATCAACGCCAGATCAAATCGATTGGATGTTAGGCTAATGGCCGAGACGTCTGTTGGAGTCCTTATGTCGTCACCTGTTGTTACCCGTTTTGCACCCTCCCCGACCGGATACCTCCATATTGGCGGTGCCCGCACGGCCCTGTTCAACTGGCTCTATGCCAAGCATACGGGCGGCAAGATGCTGCTGCGCATCGAAGACACGGACCGGGAACGCTCCTCGGAAGCGGCTGTCACGGCCATTCTCGATGGCCTGAAGTGGCTGGGCCTCGATTGGGATGGCGATGCGGTGTCGCAATACGAGCGCGCGCCCCGTCACCGGGAAGTGGCCGAAGAGCTGGTCGCCAAGGGCAAGGCCTATTACTGCTATGCCTCGCCGGCAGAGCTTGAGGAAATGCGCGAAAAAGCCCGCGCCGAGGGCCGCCCGCCGCGCTATGACGGCCGCTGGCGCGATCGCGATCCGAAGGAAGCCCCAGCGGGCGTCAAGCCGGTTATCCGCATCAAGGCACCGCAGGACGGCGAAACCCTGGTGCGCGACCTCGTACAGGGCGATGTACGCTTTCCCAACAAGGATCTCGATGATTTCATCATCCTGCGCTCTGATGGCAATCCGACCTACATGCACGCGGTTGTCGTCGATGACCATGACATGGGCGTCACCCACATCATCCGTGGTGACGATCACCTGACCAATGCCGCGCGCCAGGCTATCATCTATGATGCGATGGGCTGGGATATCCCTGTGATGGGTCATATTCCGCTGATCCACGGTGCGGATGGGGCCAAGCTGTCTAAGCGTCACGGTGCGCTTGGCGTCGAAGCCTATCGCGCCATGGGCTATCTGCCTGCCGCCCTGCGCAACTATCTCGTCCGCCTCGGCTGGAGCCATGGCGATGACGAGATCATGTCCGATGCGCAGATGATCGAGTGGTTCGAGATTTCCGACATCAATCGCGGTGCATCGCGTTTCGATTTCCAGAAGCTTGAAGCGATCAACGGCCACTACATGCGGTTCTCCGCCGATGCCGACCTGGTCAAGGCGATGATCGACATCCTGCCGGAGATCGAAGGCGGCGCGGACATTCTGTCGCGGCTGAATGACCGGACCCGTCAGCAATTGCTGGCGGCAATGCCCGGCCTGAAGGAACGCGCCAAGACGCTGGTCGAACTGGCGGACAGTGCGAAATACCTGTTTGCGCAACGCCCGTTGGCATTGGATGAAAAGGCAGCTGGCCTGTTGAATGAAGAGGGCCTGGGTGTGCTTTCCGGTGTTCTTCCAGCGCTGTCGGCCGTCAATGACTGGACTGCCGAAGCATTGGATGCGGCCGTGCGGGTTCATGCGGAAAATACCGGCCTGAAGCTGGGTAAAATTGCCCAGCCCTTGCGCGCCGCGCTGACGGGAAGAGCAACATCTCCGGGGGTTTTCGACGTGCTGGCGGTGCTTGGCCGCGAGGAGTCACTGGGGCGTATCGAAGACCGGATAAAAGGTTAATCCGCAGCCTCGACGGTGCATTTTTGCATTGCAACATTATGCCGTTCGGCTACGGTGACGTGCCTGAGAAAATCAGGATAAAGACCTTGCAAAGAGGTCAAGGCTTTGGGCCAGTGTGCTGAACGCAGAGGTCAGAAAATAACCTGCCTGGAAGGAACATCCTGTTTCAAAGGCATACTGGAATATGAAGTAACTCGTGTGCTTTCACTTCCGAAGTTCGACGAGAGTCTACTGCTCAAGCAGCGAACTTCGGAATGGTACACGGGATGTCAGCGGGAGCTGAAGCAAGAAAGGAACGGCAATGTCTGAGAATAGCGTCAACATCGATCTGAATGGTCACGAGTTTGCGTTACCGATTAAAAAAGGCACCATCGGACCTGATGTCGTGGACATTGGAACACTCTACAAGAACACGGGTGCATTCACCTACGATCCGGGTTTTACATCCACAGCCTCCTGCGAGTCGCAGATCACCTATATCGACGGTGACGAAGGCATTCTGCTGCATCGCGGCTATCCGATCGAACAACTCGCCGAAAAGGGCGACTTCCTCGAAACCTGCTATCTCCTGCTTTACGGCGAACTGCCGACAAAGAGCCAGAAGCATGATTTCGACTATCGCGTGACGCACCACACCATGGTGCACGAACAGATGTCGCGCTTCTTCAGCGGCTTCCGCCGTGACGCCCATCCCATGGCGGTCATGGTCGGCTGCGTTGGCGCCCTGTCCGCCTTCTATCACGACTCGACCGATATTTCCGATCCGCATCAGCGCATGGTTGCATCCATCCGCATGATCGCCAAGATCCCGACCCTGGCTGCGATGGCTTACAAGTATCACATCGGTCAGCCCTTCGTTTACCCGAAGAACAATCTCGATTTCGCCACCAACTTCCTGCACATGTGCTTTGCCGTGCCGTGCGAAGACTACGTCCCCAATCCGGTTCTTGCCCGCGCAATGGACCGGATTTTCATTTTGCACGCTGATCACGAGCAGAATGCCTCGACGTCGACGGTGCGTCTTGCCGGTTCGTCCGGTGCCAATCCGTTCGCCTGTATCGCTGCCGGCATTGCCTGCCTCTGGGGCCCTGCCCATGGCGGCGCCAATGAGGCCGCGCTCAACATGCTCGGCGAAATCGGTACGGTTGACCGCATTCCGGAATTCATCAACCGCGCCAAGGACAAGAACGATCCGTTCCGCCTGATGGGCTTTGGCCACCGCGTCTACAAGAACTACGATCCGCGCGCCAAGATCATGCAGCAGACCACCAAGGAAGTTCTCGCCGAACTCGGCATCAAGGACGATCCGCTGCTCGACGTCGCCATGGAGCTGGAGCGCATTGCCCTGACCGATGAATATTTCATCGAGAAGAAGCTCTATCCGAACGTCGATTTCTATTCCGGCATCACCTTGAAGGCGCTCGGCTTCCCCACCACCATGTTCACCGTGCTGTTCGCCGTTGCCCGGACGGTTGGCTGGATTGCCCAGTGGAAGGAAATGATCGAAGACCCGCACCAGAAGATCGGCCGCCCGCGCCAGCTTTACACCGGTGCAACGCAGCGCGACTACGTTCCGGTCGGCAATCGCAAATAAGATCTCCAGAATACGAAAAAAGGCGCCATTCGGCGCCTTTTTCATATCCAAAAGCCTGTTCCTCAGGCCCTCTGATGCACGTATTCGAGAACTTTCTCGGCGGCAATCTCGCCGGACGGCCGTTCGGTCCGCATCAATGCCGCGATCTCGTCGAAACCCTCGAGCTGCAACGCCCTGGCGTAACCCGGTTTCAGCAGTTGTTCGATCTCGCGCGCCAGCGGGCCGGGACGAACGAACTGGTTGAAATATTCCTGAACAACCCGCTTGTCGGCGATGATGTTGGGCAAGGCCGCACTCCAGACCTTGATGCGCGGCGCAATGAACATGCGCGCCAGCCAGTCAGGCCGGTACGACAACACCGTCGGGATGCGCGCCAGTGCGAGTTCCAGCGACACGGTCCCGGACGCGGCCAGAGCCGCATCGGCTTCGGCGAAGGCTTTCAGACGTTCCGCTTCACCCACCACGATGTCTGGCTGGACTTTCCAGCCGGCAGTGAGCTGTCGCACCAGTGGTTCGACTTTGGGAAGCGTCGGCAATGTCAGCCTGAAGCGGTTGCCGCGTTCCGCCAGCAGTTCAATTGCCTCACCGAAAGGTTTGGAAAGGCTTGATATTTCTGCTCTGCGCGACCCCGGCAGGACAACAAGATTGTGTTCGGTTCTGTCAGCGAAACTGCTTTCCCGCGCCCGGTTCCGCTCTGCCGCCGCCAGCAGCGGCGCATGGGTCACCAGCCTGTGGCCGACATAGGTGGCAGGCGGGCCATCGAGATCTTGCAATGCCTGCACCTCGAACGGCAGAATGGCCAGCACATGGTCGATATAGCCGCGCATCGCCTTGGCGCGTTCCGGGCGCCAGGCCCAGACCGACGGGCTGATATAGTTGACGATCGGGATCGATGGATCGGCAGCCCGCACCTTGCGCGCGACGCGATGGGTGAAATCCGGGCTGTCGATAATCACGAGGCAATCGGGTTTCGCCGCAATGATCGCTTTGGCCAGCTGCGCTATGCGGCGGATGAGCTGCGGCAGTTTGGTGACGATGGCCGTCAGCCCGACCAGAGCGATTTCGTGCTGGTCGAACAAGGAGTTGAGGCCGAGGGCTGAGAGATGCTCGCCGCCGACACCGGTCAGCGTCACCTCGCCCGGATACTGCCGCCGCAGGGCTTGCACCAGATCGGCACCAAGCAGGTCGCCGGACTCTTCGCCGGTGACAATGGCAAGGCGAAGCGGCTTTGCTGCTGTTTTCACTCGGCCTCCTGCGCAAAAGTTTCGATGAAAATACCAGCTTCGTTGGCAGCAGCGATCGTTTCGGCATAGCCAAGGATCAGCGTGCGCCGCGCTTCGATGGCAATGCCCTTCAGACCGGCCTTCACCGCATTCTCCACAGTGCTTACGCCGATGGCCGGCAAATCCGCCCGCACTTCCTGCTGCGGTTTGGCGCATTTCACCAGCACACCGCCCTTGCGGTTGATCCGCTTGGCAATGCGCAGTTCGGCGACCCGCTGCAGCATCGCATCGGTGCCCTCCACGCCCTCCAGCGCCACCACGCGGCTGCCGACGGCAATGGCCGCCTGCCCGATATCGAGCGAGCCGATCATGATGGCCGCCTCGCGGGCGGCCCGCATATCGGCAATGCTTGCCTGATCGGCTTTCTTCCGGGTGATGGTGCCCACTTCAGGCGCCAGAATATCCGGAACGATCTCGTGCGCACCGACAACCCGGAAACCGTAGGACTCAATGGTTGAGATCACGGCCTTGAGCAAACCATCGTCACCGAGGCGAAAAGCCCGCATGAAACGATACAACGCAACGAGATTGCCGTTACCGGGCCGCAGCGCCGCGGAGAATTCCGGCCGGTGGCGCACGCCACCCGCCAGAACGACGTTGCTGATCTCTTCCGATTTCAGGATTTTCATCAGGCCGCCCAGCTCGACGATCGAGATTTCGGCGTGCTTGCGCGCATTGATCTCGGGCGATGCCTCGCCTTTGATGGCGATGATCAGGGGGTTCGCACCCTGCTTCTGCAGGCTTTCCGCGATGGAAATGGGCAGGAGCCCGTTGCCCGCGACAATCGCCGTGCGGCCCGTTATGGCCGCCGGTTGCGTCCCATCCGTTGTCTTAGCTGTTGTCGTCACTGTCGCTGGTCTCGATTCCGGAACCGAGGGGCGGCGTGCAGAAGGCACGTTTGGTATCAGCGGTGATGAAATCGACCAGATCGAGAACCGCCGGCGATTGAGAAAAGGCAAGACGCACGTCACCGGCGCGATTGCGGACCGGCTTGCTGCGGTCGAACAGCATGCGCACCGCACGGCGCAGATTGTGTATCTCCGGACGGGCCATGCCCGAGCGCTTCATGCCGACAATGTTCAGGCCGCCCAGATAGGCATGATTGCCGATCACCATGCCATAGGGAATGACATCCAGTGCCACGGCTGCAAGCCCGCCGACAAACGCATGGTGGCCAACCCGCACAAACTGATGCAAGGCAGCGCCGCCGCCGATGATGACGTTGTTGCCGACGGACACGTGGCCGCCGATCATGACATTGTTGGCAAAGGTCACATTGTCGCCGATGTCGCAATCATGCGCCACATGCGAATAGGCCAGGAACATGCAGTTGTCGCCAACCGTGGTCAAACCCCGGCTGCCATCGGTGCCGCGATTCATCGTGACGCCTTCGCGGATCGTGCAGTTCCGGCCAATGACAAGCGTTGTGTGCCCGCCCTTGTGCTTGGTGTTCTGCGGATCGCCGCCCAGAATGGCGTTCGGATAGACCTTGGCACCATCGCCGAGGGTGGTCGCCCCCATGATGACGACATGGCTCAGCAGAGTGACATCATTGCCAATGACCGCTTCCGGTCCGATATGGCAGAATGGCCCGATGTTTACCCTGTCACCAATCTTTGCGCCCGCCTCGACAATCGACGTGGGATGAATGCTGGAATTGGACATCAAGCTCCGGTCTCGTCTTCTTCTGGGAAGCTGACCATTGCCGCCACGTCAGCTTCGGCAACCTTCACGCCGTCAACTTCCGCAACGCAGCTGTACTTGTGGATGTTGCCGCGCTGCTTGAGCTTGGTCACGCGCAGCTTGAGCTGATCACCCGGCACGACAGGCTTGCGGAACTTGGCATTGTCGATGGTCATGAAGAACACCTTGCCCGGCTTGCCGCTGCCATTATGGAACAGAACGATAGCACCGGCGGTCTGCGCCATGGCCTCAATGATCAGAACGCCGGGCATGATCGGCAGTTCAGGAAAATGACCGGCAAAATGCGGCTCGTTGATGCTGACATTCTTGATGCCCGTGGCCGAGACATCGCGATCGATATCGACGATGCGGTCAATCAGCAGAAAGGGATAGCGATGCGGCAGATTTGCCAGAAGCTTCTGGATGTCCGCGACGCCAAGACTGCTCGCCTGTACATTTTCATTCATCTGAACTGCTCTCCTTCTTGGTCCTGGTCATCGCGCGGACACTCGCGATTTCACGGAACCATTGCTTGAACGGCTGCGCGGGCGCACCGGCCCACCGCTCACCGTCCGGAATATCATTCATCACACCGCTTGCTGCGGCGATTTCCACGCGGGAACCAATATTGACGTGATCCTTGATGCCGACGCTGCCACCCAGCATCGTCATGTCGCCAAGCACCACACTACCGGAAATGCCACATTGCGCAGCAATCACGCAATGGCGTCCAATACGAACATTGTGGGCAATCTGCACGAGATTGTCGATTTTCGTGCCTTCACCGATCACCGTATCGGCGAGCGCGCCGCGATCAATGGTCGTGTTGGCACCAATTTCGACATTGTCCTGGATGATGACGCGGCCAAGCTGGGGCATCTTGTCGAGGCCGGCCTTGCCCGGGACATAACCAAAACCATCCTGCCCGATACGCACGCCCGGATGCAGCAGCACGCGATTGCCAAGAAAGGCATACTGGACCGAGCAGCTCGGCGCGATATAGCAATCGCGGCCGATCTTGCAGCCGTTGCCGATCACCACGCTGGCGGCAATGACGGTGCCGGCACCGATGGAAACGCGCTTGCCGATGATGACACCGGGCTCGATCGTCACGCCGTCTTCTATTTCGGCGGTCGGATCAATGATGGCGTGCGGTGAAACACCCGTCTCTTCGCCGCTCCAGAGATGCGCATTCACCGCCCGCGGATAAAGCGCGCGGCCAATGGCGGCGAAATCCTGCTGCGGATGGCGGCTGACGATAACGGCAACGGTCTTGGGCACGCTTGCCTTGACTTCGTCCGTGCACAGAACGCCGGCGGCTTTCAAACCTTCGAGATTTTGCGCGTTTTTCTTGCCATCGATGAACACAAGTGCATCGGGACCGGCATCAGCCAGGGATGCGAGGCGGGCGACCGGCCGGTTGGCCAGAGAACTGTCCACAAGAACGCCATTGGTCAGATCGGCGATCTGACCAACAGTCACGTTCAGCAGTGGCTCATAAAAGATCGGATCGGCCATCGACTAACTTTCTCCCCCGGGGAAATATGCTCCCCCGGGAGGTCAGCAATCTATCAGAATTTGCTCGACATGCCGAAGTTGAAATTCTGCACCTGATCGCCATCCACTTTCTTGACAGGGAAAGCGTAGTCGAAGCGCAGCGGACCGAACGGCGATGCCCACATGATACTTACACCCGCGGATGCGCGCCATTCCATGCTGGTGTTCGATGCCTGCTTGAGATCATTGCCATACAATGTAGCAGCGTCGGCAAACAGGGCGCCACGAATACCCAGGCTCTCAGGAACGATCGGCAGCGGGAACTGCGTTTCCACGGTGGCATTGAAGTAGGTATTACCACCCAGGAAGCTGCCCTTGGCATCCGCCACGCTCAAGTCGCGTGGACCGATACCGGCATATTTGAAGCCGCGAATCATTTCCTGATTGTTCTTGAACGTGTCAAACACGCGCAGATCGTCGCCAAATCCCTTGATGTAGCCAGCGCCGACACCGACGAGGCCGACAATGTCCATTTCCTGGGAAAGCGTCTTGTAGTAGCTGCCCTTGAACGTTGTCTTCAGGTAGTTGGCATCGCCGCCGACACCAGCATATTCCTGGTTGAACTTGGCATAGAGTCCATCATGCGGGTTTTTCGTATCGTCGATGGTATTGTAGACAAGCGACCAGCTGACCGACGACTTGATCCATGTACCGCGATTTGCCGCATCAATGAATGCCTGCGAAATCTGCGACGGATCAGGAATGTCCGTTCCCGGGATCTTCGCAGCGTCTTCGATCGTGTATTTTTCCTGCGACAGGTTGTAAGCAACACCCGCCGTCAGTGTTTCGGTGATCGGCAGACCAAAACGGATCGTACCGCCGGTCAGATCGGTCTGATACTTGTCATTGACGCCGGACTGGCGCTTGAACAGATCGAAACCAGCCGAAATACGCTGACCGAGGAAGTAAGGCTCGGTGAAGGACAGCGAGTAGGTACGGTTGTTGTTCAGACCGCCACCGGCAGCAATACGGATATACTGGCCGCGACCAAGGAAGTTGCGCTCGGTGATCGAGCCTTCCACTGTCGGTCCGGGGCTTTCACCACCGGTCGTATAACCGCCACCGATGGAGAATTCACCGGTCGACTTCTCGACAACGTCCACAACCAGAATAACCTGGTCAGGCTGCGAGCCGGGAGCGGTCGAGATATTGACGGTCTGGAAGAATTCAAGCCGCTCCAGGCGCTTCTTGGCGCGCTGGATCAGAACCTGATTGAACGCATCGCCTTCGCTCACATCGAACTCACGGCGGATGACGTAGTCACGCGTCTTCTCGTTGCCGCGGATTTCAATGCGCTCGAGATAGGCGCGCGGACCCTGGTCGATGTTGTAGACGACCGAAATCGTGTGGTTCTCGAAGTTACGGTCGCCGCGCGGCTCCACCTTGGCAAAGGCATAACCCTGGCCAGCCACCTTTTCGGACAGCTTGATGATGGAGTCTTCGACTTCCTTGGCGTTATACGTATCGCCTTCGGATGTCTGCACGAGACCACCCAGCTTGGATGTATCGACACCCTCGACCGAGCTCTGGATTTCTACGCCGCCGAACTTATACTTCTCACCCTCTTCAACCGTAACGGTGATCGTGTATTCGTTGGTGGCAGCATCGAGATTGGCCGTCGACGAGACGACGCGGAAATCCGCATAACCGCGGTTGTAATAGAAGCGGCGCAGCGACTCTTCGTCCGCCCGCATGCGGTCTTCGCTGTACACGTCATTGCGCGTCAGCCAGGACAACGGGTTGGAACGCTTGGTCGAGATCACGTCGCGCAGGCGGCGCTCACCAAAGGCGTTATTGCCGACAAACACGATGTTGGCGATCTTGGTGCGGTCACCTTCGTTGATGTCGAAGACAACGTTGACGCGACCCTGACCGAGATCCATGATGCGCGAACTTACCGTAGCATCGCTGCGGCCGATGTTGCGATAAGCGGCGCGGACAGCCTCGGTATCAGCGTCGAGCGTCTGCTGACTGAAGGCGCTACGCGACTTCGACTGCACGACACCGGTCAGCTGCGCGTCCTTGATCTTCTTGTTGCCGCGGAAAATGACCTGATTGACGACCTGATGCTCGGACACGGTAACGATCAACGCACCGCCGGACTGGGTGATGCGCACATCGCCGAACAGACCCGTGTTGAACAGGCGCTTGGTGGCAGCATCGATATCATTGTTGGAAAAAGGCTTGCCTGGCGTAATGCCGAGATTGTCCTTGACCGTTTGGGCATCCACACGGGTATTCCCGCGCACTTCAATGCGGCTGACGGTTGCTGCCTGTGCTGCTGTAATCCCCGCAACCGTCGTAACGATCGCTCCCGAACTTACCAGAGCCGCTGAAATGGCGAGCGCCGACGCTGCACCAACGAATTTTGAACTTGCCGCCATAGGCCTACTAAACCTTTGTTTCTCGTTGTCCCCGGGCGAGATCCCGGACTAAGCAATTACTCGCACACCGTCATAGCCGGTTTTTACATACACGCAAGGCTTACGGTTAAAATCTATTTACTTCACACGAAAGCGTGGCATCCCTGCCACGCCATTCACAGCTTATAGTAAACAGATCATAACGCTTTTCCACCCCACCCCTCTAATTTTCACTAATGTTTAATTTTCATCACCGGCAGGCGAAAAGATCATTAAACACAACAAAACCCATGAATCCCAGCACCAGAAGGAAGCCCATCCGGAAGAAAATCTCCTGAACGGCCGGCTTTACCGGCCTGCGGATGACCGCTTCCACGGCGTAAAAGATCAAATGTCCGCCATCCAGGGGCGGCAGCGGGAAAAGATTGAGCAAACCGATGCCGATCGACAGCATGGCGGTCAGCTGAATCAGCCAGTCGATACCCTGACTGGCAGCCTGCCCTGCCATCGTGGCAATTTTGACCGGTCCGCCCAGCTGGCACTTGTCTTCCCTGCCGGCAAAGAAACGGCTGAAAAACTGGCCTGTCCGGGCAATGATGAAACCGCTTTCACGCACCGCCTGGCCGACTGATTCGATGGGGTTGTAGGTCACCCGCCGGAAGTTGCCGAACTCTTGATTGTTCACTACACCGATCGCGGCGACTTTCACCGGATTGCCCAAGGCGTCCTTCTGTTCGGCAAGCTCCGGAGTGGCGGTCAGGCTGACCTCCTGCCCCTTGCGCTCGACGACAAATTTCAGAGAATCGCCCGCCCGTGCCGAAACATGGCGCTGAACATCGGCAAAGGTTTCCACCTTGTCTCCGTCCACGCTGATGAAGCGGTCGCCCGGCAGAAATCCGGCCACCGCAGCGGGGCCGCCCGGACGCACTTCCGCAACCACCGGGTCTGCCACCATGCGGCCATAGAGCGCAAAGAAGACGGAAAAGATCGCAACGGTCAGCAGAATATTGAACGCCGGGCCGGCAAAGACCGTCGCCGCGCGCTTCCACACGGGCTGGGTGTGAAAAGCAACGGCACGCTCTTCAGCGGTCATGTTTTCAGACAAGCCGATCGGCGAACTGGCCACGCTCTCGTCGCCGGCGAACTTCACATAACCGCCCAGGGGAATCGCCGATAATTTCCAGCGGGTGCCGCTGCGGTCGTTGAACCCGAACAATTCAGGCCCGAAACCGATCGAAAAGGCCTTGACGCCGATGCCGCACCACCGTCCCACGAGATAGTGCCCCATCTCGTGAACGAAGACGACAACCGTGAGTACAATCAGAAAGGGTAAAATCGTACCGATAAGCAAACCGTGCGTGCCGAAGATATAGCTCAGCGTATCCGTCAAAGTGTCCTCCGGGCCTTGCCCAACCCCGTCAGAGGGTCACCTAAGCTCAGCCTGCTAGAAAAGAATGTCGTAAGGCGTTTCCGGCTTCACCAGAATTGCCCCGATGAGGTACAGCAATGCCGCTGCGGCTACAAGTCCATCCACCCGGTCCATCACGCCACCGTGACCGGGGATCATGTATCCCGAATCCTTGACGCCGAATTTCCGTTTGACCCATGATTCGCCGAGATCGCCGATCTGCGCGGTCACCGACAGCACGAAGGCGATGAGCGGAACGGGCACACCGCCGGCCGGGGTAATGAAGGCTGCGCAGGCCACACCGGCAGCCACGCCCGCGGCAGCGCCGCCAATGGCGCCAGACCAGGTTTTATTCGGCGAGAAACGCGGAGCCAGTTTTGGCCCGCCCAGTGCCCGCCCGTTGAAATAGGCAAAGATATCGGTCGACCAGACGACGGCAAACAGGAACAGAACAGCGGCAAAGCCATCCCCGGTGTCGCCGCGCACGAATGTCAGCGCGATGGCCGGAAATCCGGCATAGAGCAGGCCGATCGCCGGCCACAGGCCGGACTGGCGTCCGCCCAACACTGCCGTCAGCACGGCTCCAGCCAGCAATATGCCGATGATTAAAAGTCCATTGTGCGACAGCAGCAAAAGTCCAAGCACCACGATCAGGCAGGCCCAGGCAACGCCGCGGGTCAGCGGACTGGAGCGATCGAGCGTTATGGCATGCCATTCATAGAAGACACCCAATCCGATGGCACTGGCCATGAGCGCAAATGGCACGCCGCCAACCCAGGTCAGGGCGACGGCGATTGCAATCATGACAACGGCACTAAGGGTTCGTATATGCAGATTGCTGAGACGGCCGGTGCCCTTGTCCGGTGCGGATGGCCCCGAAGCCGTCACAGAGCTATTTCCTGCTGATTGACGCCGCCAAAGCGCCGCTCGCGCATGTGGAAGGTTTCGATCGCTTCCGCCAGGTGGGTCGATTTGAAATCCGGCCAGTAGCACGGCAGGAACATGAACTCCGAATAGGCCGCCTGCCAGAGCAGGAAGTTCGACAGCCGCATCTCGCCGCTGGTGCGGATGATCAGGTCAGGATCCGGGATGCCCGCCGTATCGAGCCGCTCGCCGATAGCCTCGGCGGTCACCTCGTCCTGCGTCAGGACACCCGCCGCCACGTCGGACAGCAGCGCCTTCACCGCGCGGGTGATTTCATTGCGCGAACCGTAGTTGAAGGCAATGATCAGCGTCAGTGCCGTGTTCTTCTCGGTCAGGCTTTCCGCTTCGGTCAGGAGGGCGCGAATATCCTTCGCCAGGCCTTCCCGCTCGCCGATGATGCGCACGCGCACATTCTCGCGATGCAGATCAGCCAGATCGCGCCGGATGAACAGCTTGAGCAGGCCCATCAGATCAGACACTTCGGATCGCGGGCGCGACCAGTTTTCCGATGAGAACGCAAACAGGGTCAGGTACGGAATGCCCATTTTGCCGGCGGCGCGAATGGTCTCGCGCAGCGCATCGACGCCCGCCTTGTGACCGGCGGTGCGTGGCAGGCCACGTGCTTTTGCCCAACGGCCATTTCCATCCATGATGATGGCAATGTGGCGCGGATTGGACATGGCATTCAACCTCCGGTGGTATTAACGGGCTAAAAACAGACTAAACCTGCATGATTTCCGTCTGCTTGACTGCAACAACCTTGTCCATTTCGGCAATGGTCTCGTCCGTCAGCTTCTGTACTTTTTCGGAAAGAACGCGGTTGTCATCCTGACTGATCGCGCCATCCTTTTCGAGCTTTTTCAACTCGTCCATGCCATCGCGGCGCACATGGCGGGCGGCAACTTTCGCCTGCTCCACATACTGATGGGCAATCTTGACGAGTTCCTTGCGGCGCTGCTCGTTGAGTTCCGGCAAGGGAATGCGCAGATTGTTGCCGTCGGTGATCGGATTGAGGCCGAGACCAGACTCGCGAATGGCACGCTCGACCTTGCCAACCATCGACTTGTCCCAGACCGAGACGGCAAGCATGCGTGATTCGGGCACGGTGATGTTGGCGACCTGGTTCAGCGGCATATGCGAGCCATAGGCCTCGACGGTGATCGGCTCCAGCAAACTCGCCGATGCACGGCCTGTCCGCAGGCCGTTGAGGTCATGTTTCAATGCCTGCACGGCACCATCCATACGGCGCTTCAGGTCATTCAAATCGAGTGCATCACTCATATTCAACGCTCCTATATTCTTTCCGTTATTCTGGTCAGCCCCTGCGAGGTTGGCGGGTCAATCGTCGGAAACGATTGTCGCGCGTCCTCTGCCCTGCAGAATTTCGGCAAAACCACCCTTTTCGTGGATTGAATAGACAATTATTGGGATATTGTTCTCGCGCGCAAGGGCCACGGCTGTTGTATCCATCACCGTAAGGCCGCGATCGAGCATCTCCTTGTGGGTAAGTCGCTCAAAGCGGACGGCGCTGGGGTCCTTTTTGGGATCGGCGGTGTAAACGCCGTCAACCTGCGTGCCCTTGAACAGGGCATCGGCACCCACTTCGGCTGCGCGCAACGCTGCGGCCGAATCTGTCGTAAAGAATGGATTGCCCGTGCCGCCGGCAAAAATCACGACCTTCCCCATGTCCATGTAGGCTGTCGCCTGTCTCTGCGAGAACGTCTCGCACAATTCAGGCATGGCAATGGCGGAGAGGACGACGGTGTCTATGCCGATCTTGACGAGGGAGGTGCGCAAGGCCAGTGAATTGATCACCGTGGCAAGCATGCCCATGTGGTCACCGGTGACCCGGTCGCCACCCTTGGACGCGACAGCGACACCGCGAAAGATATTGCCGCCGCCAATCACCACCCCGACTTCAACGCCGAGCGCCCGCGCTTCGGCAATATCACTGGCAATACGGTCGGCAACCGCAACGTCGATACCGAAACCCTGATCGCCCATGAGGGCTTCACCGGAGGCTTTCAGTAGAACGCGTTTATAGACAGCCGTACCAACCATAAGACCTCCCGCAGAGTCGTGCATTTCAGATATTCGAAGCCCGGATACACCAAGGGCACCGCGTTGTCACGCGATGCCCTCTGATTTCGTCAGTTGTGAAATTACTTCTTCACAGCTGCTGCAACTTCCGCTGCGAAATCGGTCTCTTCCTTCTCGATGCCCTCGCCCAGAGCAAAACGGGCAAATGCCGTGATCTTGGCCGGTGCGCCGATTGCCTTTTCCGCATCTTTCAGAGCGGCTTCGACAGTCAGGTCGGGATTGATGACGAAAGCCTGCGAGAGAAGAACAACTTCCTCATAGAACTTGCGCAGACGGCCTTCGACCATCTTTTCGATGATGTTGTCTGGCTTGCCGGACTGGCGTGCAGATTCGGTGAAAACCGCCTTTTCACGCTCGACAGCAGCCGGATCGACTTCAGCGGCGGTCAAAGCCAGCGGGTTGGTTGCCGCAACGTGCATGGCCACCTGGCGGCCGAATGCATTGGCAGCGTCGGCATTGCCGGCTGTTTCGATGGCAACGAGAACGCCGAGCTTGCCGAGACCGTCGGAAACAGCGTTGTGAATGTAGGTTGCAACAACGCCTTCACCAACGCTGAGCGCTGCAGACCGGCGGAAAGACAGGTTTTCGCCGATTGTGCCAACCGCATCCTTGATGGTGTCGACAACGGACTTGCCGGTTGCCGGATAGGTCGCAGCAGCAACGGCAGCCGTGGAACCATCGCTACCAAGAGCAACAGTCGCAACGTTGCGAACGATGTCCTGGAACGCGTCGTTGCGCGCAACGAAGTCCGTTTCGGAGTTGACTTCAACGATAACCGACTTCTTGCCGTTGGTTGCAACGCCAACGAGACCTTCGGCAGCCGTACGGCCGGCCTTCTTGTCGGCCTTGGAAATGCCCTTGGCACGCAGCCAGTCAACGGCAGCTTCCATGTCGCCATTGGTTTCGGTCAGGGCTGCCTTGCAGTCCATCATGCCGGCACCGCTGATTTCGCGGAGTTCTTTTACCTGTGATGCAGAAATGCTCATTATGTCGCCTCTTCTCAAAGCGAAGGCATACTGGGGAAACCAGCATGCCAACTTTGCGGCGCGTCATGCGCCAATACAATTGTTTTTAGTCACCCGTTACGACGGGTATATGAAGCCTCAAGCGGAGGCTTCACCGTCCTGTGCAGGAGCCGGTGCCGGCTCTTCGAGCGCTGGCTCGACAGGTGCTTCGTCCTGGGCGCCGATATCGATGCCGAGCGAGCCCTGCTGACGCAGGATGCCATCGAGGGCAGCCTTGGCAATCAGATCGCAATAGAGCGAAATGGCGCGCGAGGCGTCGTCGTTGCCGGGGATCGGGAAGTCGATCTGGTCCGGATCGCAGTTGGAGTCGATAACGGCTACAACCGGAATGCCGAGACGCTTGGCTTCCTGAATGGCAATCGCTTCCTTGTTGGTATCGATGATGAAGATGAGGTCCGGGATCGAACCCATGTTCTTGATACCGCCGAGGGCGCGGTTGAGCTTTTCGCGTTCACGATCGAGGTTCAGGCGTTCCTTCTTGGTGAAGCCCTGTGCTTCGCCGGAAAGAAGTTCGTCCAGCTTGCGCAGACGCTGAATGGAGTTCGAGATCGTCTTCCAGTTGGTCATCATGCCGCCGAGCCAGCGGGCATTGACGTAGTACTGGGCCGAACGGGTTGCCGCATCGGCAATGATGTCCGAAGCCTGGCGCTTGGTGCCGACGAACAGAACGCGGCCGCCACGGGCTACGGTGTCCGAAACCTTCTGCAGCGCGCGGTGAAGCAGCGGAACAGTCTGGGCCAGATCGAGAATGTGAATGTTGTTGCGGTCACCATAAATGTATGGTGCCATTTTCGGGTTCCAGCGATGTGTCTGGTGGCCGAAGTGAACGCCAGCTTCGAGGAGCTGACGCATGCTGAAATCAGGCAATGCCATCTCTTAGTTTTCCTTTTCCGGTTTAACCTCCACAGGAAAGAGGCGGGAAACCCGCCACCGGAGGCCATATCGGATTTCTCCCGATATCAACCCAAATCCCGTGTGTGGAATGAAGCGGCTGTTAATGGATATTACCGGCAAACGCAAGAGCTACGGTGAGAAAAGGCGATTTTCACAGGTTTCACCGCCGCATCATCGATAAATGGCTCCGCGATGGCCAATCTCAAGAACCAAAATAATAAGCCGTTTTCCCTGCAGATCGCAAATGATGCGATAGTTTCCGACTCTATAGCGCCAAAGGCCGCCAAGCGGCCCTGTCAGCGCTTTGCCCAATTGCCGAGGATCGTCGACTGAAGCCAGACGTTCTCGCAAAAACGCAGCAATTCGCTTTGCATCATGTCGATCAGGTTTTTCCAGTTGCTTTGCGGCGGTAGCAGATAGCTCAATCTGCCAAACCAAGATCGCGTTCCACTTCATCCAAGGAGTAAACGCGCTCTTCTCCTTTGCGTATCCGCTCGAGAACGCCAAGGCCTAGATAGTAATCTTCCATGTCATCCAGGCCATTCTCGATAATTTCGCGCAAATAGAATGCTTTGCTCCGGCCGGTCTTGGACGCGAGGGTATCCAGTCTCTGTTCGATTTCAGGAGTTAAACGGATAGATGTCGCCATGATTGCCGCCAGTTGTATTCACTGCATTCAATGTATTCACTTTATCGCGAAAATTCAAGAATGGGAGATTTGGTCCTCTACTTCGTGCACTTCGGCGCATCGAAAAGCTCCAGATTGACGAGCTTGCCGGTCATGGAGAAATCGCCGTAATCCATCTTGAGATCGCGGGTCACGCCATTGCGATAGAGTTTGAAATTGATGCGGTAGCTGGGCAGCCCTTCCGATTTGTCCGTATCGTCGAAATAGGCGATGGAAACCGGCCAGGTGTTTTCCTTCTCGAGCGCGCCCATCTTCTTCGTCTCGTCATCGGAATCACCGGGAGCGGGCTTGCCGATGACCACCGTCGTCGCCATGACCTTGTCGGCATCCTCGGAACCGTCGAACAGCTTTGTCTGATAGAACACATCCCCGGCGATCGCCTTCTCGATCAGTTCCTGCATGTGGCGTGTCGGGAACTGCGAAAGCTCGAGATTTTCCTTGTTCGCTTCCGGCTTGGTGAGGGAGATTTCCGTCTTGTCCTTGTCCAGAAGCGCATCGCCGCGCACTTCCTTGGTCAGGCTCTGATCGACAAATGTCTTGTTGACGAAACGGAATTTGGCGCCGTCACCCGACTCGAACGTGGTGGTCTGCTGGTCGGTCACCCTTTGAGGCTGTTCTTCCATGTCGACGCGCGTCACAAAGCGAAAATTTGTCGTGTAACCTTCACAATCCGAACCATTGAATTCGTATACCATGCGGCCTGTCAGCCCCGTGATACCACTGCTTTCCTGCGCGTTATCCAGCTTGAGATCATAAATGGCGCGGTGTGGTACGAGAGTCGCTGTTCCAGCGGCAAGTGCCATCGACGATCCGGAAAGACCAAGGGCACTCAGGCTGAAAACGAGGACGGGGAATAGACGCATTGACAAGATTCTCCAGTTTTCGAATGGCCATATTAAAAAAACTCTTGGCGGAAGCGAGGCAAAAATCGCAACTTCATTCACAATCACTTGCGATTCCGCATGAGAAGGATGAGAAACCCAATGACCAGCACCATCGACAGCCGTCTAAACGACCTTGGAATTACCCTGCCCGTTGCCGCCGCTCCGGCCGCAAACTATGTGCCCTTCGCACGCAGCGGTTCACTGCTTCTCACCTCGGGGCAATTGCCGCTGGCTGGGGGCAAGCTGGTCCATACCGGTTTGCTCGGTATTGATGTCGATCTGGCGCAGGGCCAGGAAGCGGCAAAGGCCTGCGCCGTCAATATCCTTGCCCAGGCAAAGGCCGCGCTCGGCGATCTCGAGAAGATCGAGCGCATCGTGAAAATCACGGTGTTTGTCGCCTCCTCCAAGGATTTCACCGAACAGCACCTCGTCGCCAATGGTGCGTCCGACCTGCTCGTGGCCGTGCTGGGCGACAAGGGCCGCCACGCCCGTTCCGCCGTGGGCACAGCGGTGCTGCCGTTGAATGCGCCGGTCGAAATCGAAGCGATCATCGAGGTCCGCTGATCATGGCATCACTGGAATGGCTGACAAAGACGCCCATTGCCCATCGCGGATTGCATGACCTCAACAAATCCCGCTGGGAGAACACGCTTTCAGCCTTTGATGCGGCGGCAAGTGCCGGCTTTGCCATCGAATGCGATGTGCACCTTTCTGCCGATGGCAAGGCTCTGGTGTTTCACGACGGCACATTGGATCGTCTGGTTGCAAAGCCCGGCAACATTCATGATGTCACGGTGGCCGACGCCGCCGCGTTGCGGGTCGGCGGCACAAAGGACCACGTGCCGACACTCGCTGAGGCGCTCAAGCTCATTGCCGGCCGCGTGCCGATCGTCATCGAATTGAAGGGTATTCCGGGAAGGGATGATGGTCTCGTCAAGGCAGTCGCCGGGGATCTGGCCGGGTATGAGGGCAATGCCGCCATCATGTCATTCGACCATCACCTCATCCGGCTGTTCGGCAGGGACGCTCCGGGGATCCCGGCCGGGCTCACGGCGGAGGGTCTCGATGACAGCGATCTGGAGGCGCATTTCTCCATGCTCGCCCATGATATCGATTTCGTCTCCTACAATGTCCATCATCTGGAAAACCGCTTTGTCGGCTTCGTGAAGGGCAGGCTCGGCCTGCCGGTCATTTCGTGGACGGTGCGCAGCCCCGCTGACAAGGCCACGAGCGATGCGCATGTGGATCAGATCACGTTCGAGGGCTTCGATCCCCGCGCCGTTTGAAACACGGCTGTCATGCCGCGCTGCCTCTTGTATCGCCGGGTGGAATACCTAGTTTAATCAGAGGCAGCGAGGCGACTTTCATCCTGCCGGCAACGTCAGGAAACCAAGTTCAGCAATGTCAAATCTTGATCAGGGCGAGTTTACCTTGCGCGTCGGCGATGGAATCGGCGCGTTTACGCCGGAGGAGTGGTCGCAGCTCTCGGGAACGTCGAGCGGCGCGCCCGGTTACAATCCGTTTCTTTCGCACGCCTTTCTCTCCGCCCTTGAGGATTCCGGCTGCGTCGACCGCAAGTCCGGCTGGCTGCCGCAGTTCCTGCGCCTCGAGGATGCCGCTGGAACCGTCATCGGCGCGGTGCCGTGCTATCTGAAGGGCCATAGCCAGGGCGAATATGTTTTCGACCATGGCTGGGCCGACGCTTTCGAACGGGCCGGCGGGCGCTATTATCCCAAATTGCAGGCCAGCATTCCCTTCACGCCCGCAACGGGCCCTCGTCTGCTTGTGCATCGGGACTGGGACGGTCCGGCTGTCCGGACCGCTCTTGCCAATGGCCTGCGGCAACTTACCGGGCAGCTCGGGGTTTCATCCGCGCATTCGACCTTTGTCAATGCCGACGATCTGCCGGCATTCAACGAAGCCGGTTTCCTGCATCGCATCGACCAGCAGTTTCACTTCTTCAACGAAGGCTATGCAACCTATGATGATTTTCTCGACAGTCTTGCCGCGCGCAAACGCAAGGCCCTGAAGCGCGAACGGCGCGAAGCGCTGGCCGATGACATCGTGATCGACCGCCTCACCGGCAGCGCCCTGACCAAACCGGTCTGGGACGACTTCTTCACCTTCTATACCGACACCGGCAACCGCAAATGGGGCCGCCCCTATCTCAACCGGGAATTCTACCGGCTGATCGGCGAGCGCATGCCCGGCGACATCGTCCTGATGATGGCGCGGCGCGGCGGCCGCTACATCGCCGGAGCCATCAATTTCATCGGTTCCGACCGGCTTTTTGGCCGCCACTGGGGCTGCATCGAAGACCACCGGTTCCTGCATTTCGAGGTCTGCTATCATCAGGCCATCGATTTTGCCATTGAACGCAAGCTGCATGTGGTCGAGGCAGGCGCCCAGGGTGAGCACAAGCTGGCGCGCGGCTATCTGCCGGTTACCACCCATTCCGCCCACTATATCGCGCATGAGGGCCTGCGCCGCGCCGTCGCCGGTTTTCTTGAGCACGAGCGCAATGACGTTGCGCTGATGAGCGACGTGCTGAACGAACACGCCCCCTTCAAGAAATCCGACTGCTGAACACACCATTTGCCCGGGCACGCTTGACCTTGCGCTAGTGGAACGAATTTGACATTCGCATCCCATTTGACATCATCTGCAACATGCGAATGTCAAATTCAAAGTTCCACTAGAATTATATGCTTGCTAGTGGTCCTTTGATTCTGACATTTGCCAGAATGGCTTGTATCAAAGGGGTTGCAAATGTCAGAATCGGACCACTAGCACATGGCAAACATCCGATTCATCATTCAGGAAAGACGGGTGCCCCATGAGCCAGACCTATGACGACAACAATGTGTTCGCAAAAATCCTGCGCGGCGAGATTCCGTCCCACAAACTCTACGAGGATGCCGACACCTATGCCTTCATGGATGTGATGCCGCAGGGCAAGGGCCATTGCCTGGTCATACCCAAGCAGCCCTCGCGCAACATCCTCGATGCCGCACCGGCCAGCCTCGCGGCCGCCATTGCCACGACGCAGAAGCTTGCGCGCGCCGTCAAGACGGCCTTTGACGCGGATGGCGTGACGGTCAGCCAGTTCAATGAACCGGCCTCGGGCCAGACGGTTTTCCACCTGCATTTCCATATTATTCCGCGCTTTGAAGGCATTGCACTGAAGCCTCATACGGGTCAGATGGAAGATCAGGGCGTGCTCGCCGCCAACGCTGAGAAAATCAGACAGGCGCTCGCACAGGCCGCTTAGGCTGTCGCCATGGCAGGACGCGAGATCGTTCTGGCGGCGACAGCACGGCCCGATTTGTAAAGCAGGCCGGTACCGTACCAGCATATCAGTGCCACGCCGACGCCTGCGATGACATCGACAAGATGATGTCCTCCCTCGATCGGCGTGGCGATCAGGATAATGGTGTTCAATATCAGGATCGGCAGAAACCAGAACCGGACACCGGAAAAAGCCAGCACCAGCAGGACAGAGAGGGTCCCGTGATAGGACGGAAATGCAATCAGTCCTTTCATGGAGTAGAACGAAATCCACTGATCAACGCCGGAGCGAAGATCAAAGAAGGTCTGCTTATAGGCGAGATCCACCACCGGCCTGTGTATTTTCCAAATGGCATCGGCGGGTTTGATTGTCGCCAATGCTCCTGCTGAAGGCAGAACCGCCGAAATCAGGATGCACGCAAGGGCGCCCGCCATGACGGCTGCAACGAAGTGCTGCGCCCTTTTCGCATCCTCCATCACGCCGAGAATGATGACGGCGCAGGCGACTTGAGCCAGCGTCGTCAGATAGGTGATCGAGAACAACAGACCCAGCCATGGGTGATCGCCAACATATTGCGCATAGGCGAGCCAGTCGAAGCCAAGCAGAGCGTCGAGGCGCATAAGCGGGACGTCGACGGAGGGAAAATCAAGCGATGTCACCAGATAGCTCAACACCGCCGCGGCAGCGCTGAATGCCATGAGAATCGCCGTTTCAACGCACATCACACTCAGATGACGCACCGGCCGCTTTGCATGATAGATATAGGCTACGATGCTGCAGAGGCCCGTCAGGACGACCGCCTTCAAGGCACTGAAAGTGTCGAACCGGAAATCAGACACGGCAATCCACACCGCGTCGATCAGCAGTATTCCGGCAACAATCAATGCTTTCCAAAGGGTCTGACTCTTCGACCTCATCTGAACTCCCCGCACGAGTACTCCGGCAAACCTAGAGAGCGGGGATGTTTATCCCGTTAAGCGATTGGCTTAATCAAAGTTAAAAATGGAGAAAAAGCCCGATTATCAAGACGATCTCCGCCGCGATCACACTGACGATCACATGGCGGCCAAGGCGCAGATAGGCCAGAAACCCAACGGCTGCAGCGCCAATGCGCAGGAACACCGAGGACTCGGCCAGCGCCCCGCTGGGATAGAGAATAAGCTGGGCGATGACACCCGCGACGAGCGCCGTTGCAACGGCACGCACCGCGATGAGCGCATCGGAATCCTCGCGCACGCGGCCGCCGATGAGAACCCCCAGATAGCGCCAGATATCCGTGGGCAGCCAGCCCGCCAGCAGGATGAAGAGATAGGGCCACCACCAGTCGGTCAGGCTGTGCCAAGTCATGCTGCGCGCCCCCTCGCCCACCGCACATAGCCCATCGTCACCGCGCCGCCGGCAAAGCCCGTCAGCAGCAGATCATAGGCCGGTGCCAGGTGATGAATGAGCGGGAACAGCGCGAGGCCTGATACCATGGCCACGTGCACCGACCGGTCGCGCGCCGATCCCCACAGCGACGTCAGGAAATACATCGGCGTCAGGAAGAACAGCGCGGCGAAAACAATCGGCGGAAAATCCGTCGACAGAAAATAGACCAGTGCCACCACGAGCGAGTTTGTCACGGTCAGCGTGATGCCGAGCCCGGCGAAGTAGCTGACGCGCATATCGCGCGGAATGTGGCGGAATCGCTCCATGCCCATGACCCAGGCGGTGACGGCAATGAAATGCGACAGGAAAAGCAGCGTGATCCTGCGCGTCTTCGGCCCGCGCATTTCCGGGATGAAGGCGGCAACCATCGGCATGAGACGGATCGACGACAGGGTGACCGCAACCGCTGCCCCTATCAGCGAATAACCGCCGGAAATTGCGCCGATCAGGACGATATTGGCCGGAAGCGCCCAGATCGTCGCGACCATGAAGGTTGCCTGCAGCAGGGATACGCCATTCTCGCTGGCAAAACCGGCAAAGCCCACATGCGCCGTCATCAGAATGAAGGCCGGGATGCTGAAGATCATCGCCATGCCGGACAGAAACCAGGAGAACCGCGTTCTCACGGTGTCGTCTGTCGGCGTCTGTGATGAAGGAAATTCGGAATCGCCCATGTTTCAACCGATAGCCCGATCCTGCCATGCCAGCAAGAAAAAGGCCGCCCGGAGGCGGCCTTTTCGTTACTTCTTGCGCGGCACCTTGGGCACCGATGCCTTGCCGCGCGATGGCGGCGTTGGCTCGTCGGCGATGGAAGGACCGGCCGTCACTTTTTCAAGTATCGGCTTCTTCGGCGCAGGCTTCTTCTTCGCCACCGGCTTTTTCTCGACCGCGATTTCCTGCTTCGGCTTCACCGCCACTTCGTCGGCGATATAGTCGAGCACGAGACCCTTGGAACCATCGGCCTTCTCGGCAACCGAGACGACCACGGTACCGCCCTTCTTCAGCCTGCCAAACAGCACTTCGTCAGCCAGCGGCTTCTTGATGTACTCCTGAATGACGCGGCCGAGCGGACGGGCGCCCATACGGTCGTCGTAACCCTTTTCGGCCAGCCAGGCGATTGCCTCAGGCTTCAGGTCAAACGTCACGCCGCGATCGGCAAGCTGTGCCTCAAGCTGGATGACGAATTTCTGGACCACCTGATGGATGACCGGGATCGGCAGCGGACCGAACGGAATGATGGCATCGAGACGGTTGCGGAACTCCGGCGTGAACAGCCGGTTGATCGCTTCCATGTCGTCGCCTTCACGACGCGAGGAGCCGAAGCCGATGGCCGAACGTGCGGCATCGGAAGCACCCGCATTGGTTGTCATGATCAGGATGACATTGCGGAAATCTATCTGCTTGCCGTTGTGATCCGTCAGCTTGCCGTGATCCATGACCTGCAACAGGATGTTGAACAGATCCGGATGGGCCTTTTCGATTTCATCGAGCAGCAGCACGCAATGCGGATGCTGATCGACGCCATCGGTCAGAAGACCGCCCTGGTCGAAACCGACATAGCCGGGAGGTGCACCGAGCAGACGCGAAACCGTGTGACGCTCCATATATTCCGACATGTCGAAACGCAGGAGTTCCACGCCGAGCGACAGCGCCAGCTGCTTGGCAACTTCGGTCTTGCCGACGCCGGTCGGACCCGAGAACAGGTAGGAGCCGATCGGCTTCTCCGGTTCGCGCAGGCCGGCACGAGCCAGCTTGATCGAGGAGGACAGAGCTTCGATTGCCAGGTCCTGGCCGTAAACGACGCGCTTCAGTTCGGCCTCAAGATTGGACAGAACCGCTTCGTCATCCTTGGACACGGTTTTCGGCGGGATGCGGGCCATCGTGGCAATGGTTGCCTCGATTTCCTTCACGCCGATGGACTTCTTGCGCTTTCCTTCCGGCAGCAGCATCTGGCTGGCACCTGTCTCGTCGATCACATCGATTGCCTTGTCGGGCAATTTGCGGTCGTTGATATAGCGCGCCGACAGTTCCACCGCCGATTTGATCGCTTCCACCGTGTACTTGACCTTGTGGAAGTCCTCGAAATAGGGGCGAAGACCCTTCATGATCTCGATGGCATCCGGGATGGACGGCTCATTGACATCGATCTTCTGGAAACGCCGGACAAGCGCCCTGTCCTTCTCGAAGAACTGGCGGAATTCCTTGTACGTCGTCGAGCCGATGCAGCGGATCGCACCGGACGACAAGGCCGGCTTCAGAAGGTTCGACGCATCCATTGCGCCGCCTGACGTGGCTCCGGCACCGATGATCGTGTGAATCTCGTCGATGAACAGGATCGCACCCGGAAACTCTTCGAGCTCCTTGATGACCTGCTTCAGACGCTCTTCGAAATCACCGCGATAGCGTGTTCCGGCCAGCAACGTGCCCATATCGAGCGAAAACACCGTTGCGTCGGCCAGGACCGACGGCACCTTGCCTTCGACGATCCGCTTGGCAAGACCTTCGGCGATGGCTGTCTTGCCCACGCCGGGATCACCGACATAGAGCGGGTTGTTCTTGGAACGGCGGCACAGAATCTGGATCGTCCGGTTGATTTCCTGATCGCGGCCGATCAGCGGATCAATCTTGCCGGCTTTCGCGCGGTCGTTCAGATTGTTGCAGTAGGCCGTCAGGGCGTCCTGCTTCTTCTTCGTTGCACCCTCTTCCGACTCGGAAGCGTGGTTTTCTTCGTTGTTGCTCTCCGTACCCAGCGGGGTGCGCGGCTCGGATGCGCCGGGGCGCTTCGAGATGCCATGGGAGATGTAGTTGACCGCGTCATAACGGGTCATCTGCTGTTCCTGCAGGAAGAACGCCGCATGGCTTTCCCGCTCGGCGAAAATAGCGACGAGAACATTGGCGCCGGTGACTTCTTCACGGTTGGAGGATTGAACGTGAATAACGGCGCGCTGGATGACGCGCTGAAACGCGGCAGTTGGTTTTGAATCCTCGTCATACCCGGTGACAAGGTTGTCCAGTTCGTGATCGACATAGTCGGTCACCGTGCGGGTCAGCTGTGCGAGGTCAACATTGCAGGCGCGCATGACACTGCTCGCGTCCTGATCATCGATGAGCGCGAGGAGCAGATGCTCCAGCGTCGCATATTCATGATGATGCTCGTTCGCGATTGTCAGCGCCTGATGGAGGGCCCGCTCCAGACTAGGTGAGAAAGATGGCATGAAACCTCACTTTTTCTCCATCACGCATTGTAGCGGATGTTGGTTTTGCCGCGCATAGTCCATGACTTGGGTCATCTTGGACTCCGCGACCTCATAGGTAAAGACGCCGCACTCTCCGACTCCATGATTATGCACATGAAGCATGATGCGTGTGGCATCTTCTTTGTTTTTCTGGAAAAAGCGTTCCAGAACATGAATGACGAATTCCATGGGGGTGTAATCGTCATTCAGGAGCAACACCCGGTAAAGACTCGGCTTCTTCAGCTTAGGCTTGGTACGTGTGATGACAGCCGTTCCCCGGCCGGGGCCATTGCCGCTGCCTTTGTCTTCATCTTGCATTGTTGGTGCAAACCGCTTCATCTCTTCCAATACCCGCATTTGGTGGTCATGTGTTGCCCTGTGCATTCTATGTAGGTCGCAACGCGCTGATTTTAAGCCCTCTCACAAAGCATGCAATATCACTCGGCCCGTTTTCGGGCGCGCAAATAAAAAAAGTCCGGTTGCACGCGCAACCGGACCTTTCGCAAGCCGCCAATAAGGCTGGATTTATTTGGTAACCTTGGCAACTGCCGCCTCGTAGGGCTTGTAGGCTTCCTTGGCGAGGTCGGCATAGAGTTCGCCGAACTTGGTTGCCTGGGCAACAAAGGCTTCATAGGCCTTCTTGGAGAATGCGGTGTGCGCTTCGTAGAGCTGCTCGACCGACTTGGTCGTGCCGAGCTTCTCAACAAGTGCCGTGCCGTCTTCGAAGGACTTCTTCGAATATTCAGCCGCTTCATTGGCGATTGTCTGCAAACCCTGCGACAGGACCGAAACGCTCTTCATCGAGTTGTTGACGAATTCCTTGCTGGATTCACTCAGAGTTTCGAATGGGCTGGCCATGATAAATCCTTCCATGGATTAAATTTCTGCGTAGCCGTATTTAGTGTGCACTGCACAAAAAGTCAATTTTTTTGTGCATCGCAATAATTTCCGACAATTTTAAACAACGCAATGCCGCGGAATTCGTGAACATTCCGGTTACCATAAACAGTTTGGTAACGCTGTTGCGGGTAATGTTCGACGATCCGTACCTGACGAAACATTACGTCAGTCAAATTCCATATACGCTTCAGTATGAGCAGGTGTTGATTGTGCTTTATCCAGCCCGCCAAGGTTCCAGACTTTTTACCAGACTTACCCATACATTCCTGGCTTTGGCGCTCGCTTCCGGAATAGGCCTGACACAGACACCCAGGGCAGAAGCATCCTCGAAGGCATCGGCCATCGTGGTGGATGCCAACACCGGCAAGACGCTCTACTCGTCCAATGCCGATGCCCAGCGTTTTCCGGCATCCCTCACCAAGATGATGACGCTGTACATGCTGTTTGAAGCGATGGAAGCCGGAAAGGTCTCGAAGTCGACACCCATTCCCGTTTCCGCCTATGCCGCCGGCCAGCCGCCGACAAAGATCGGCTTCAAGCCCGGCCAGACCATCAGCGCGGAAGCGGCCATTCTCTCCGTCATCACCAAATCCGCCAACGACTCGGCGACAGCCATCGGCGAATATCTCGGCGGTTCGGAACAGCGCTTTGCCCAGATGATGACCAACAAGGCGCGCCAGCTCGGCATGCGCAACACCACCTTCCGCAACGCCTCGGGCCTGCCCAATCCGCAGCAGCGCTCGTCGGCGCGCGACCTTGCCCTGCTCGGCATCGCCCTGCGTGAGCATTTCCCGCAATATTATGATTATTTCTCCACACGCAGCTTCAGCTATCGCGGCCGCCGCATCGCCGGTCACAACCGCCTGCTCGGCAAGGTGCGCGGTGTCGATGGCATCAAGACCGGCTATACCCGCGATTCCGGCTTCAACCTCGTTTCGTCGGTGAATGTCGACGGCAAGAAGATGGTTGCGGTCGTGATGGGCGGCACCAGCGGCGGCGCCCGCGATGCGCAGATGGCCAAGCTGATCGAACAGTACCTGCCCGGCGCCTCGCGCCGCGACGGCGGCAATCTGCTGGCCTCGCGCAAGAACAGCAAGGTTCAGGTCGCAGCCGTCGAACTGCCTGAAGATGACGATGCACCAATGCCGACACAGCGTGCCGAAGTTGTTGCGAAAACCAGCAATGTCGTGACGGCCTATGCCTCCGCCCCGGCCCAGTCGCCAGCCGCGCAGATCCTGACCGTTCCGACCCCGACCGCACGCGCTGCGGCAGCCGAATCCGACGATGAGGCAGAGGTTGATCCGGTCACCACCGCTTCGGCTTCGGACAAGGGTACGGCCAGCGGCTGGATGGTGCAGATCGGCTCGATGGGCAGTGCTGACGAAGCCAAGGCGATCCTTTCCCGCGCGGCATCAGAAGTCGGCGGTTCGCTTGCCACCCTGTCGCCCTACACCGAAAAATTCCAGAAGGGTTCGGCAACCTATTACCGCGCCCGCTTTGCCGGCATTGCCTCAGCCAAGGCTGCAAACAATGCCTGCACCGCACTGAAGCGTCAAAACTACCACTGCTTTGCAATTGCGCCCCAATCGTAAGGCAGTGATCTGAAAGACCCAGTTTGTACAGAGTTGAGGGTTTTGCGAATGTCGAGTGTCAATGATTTCCATGGTTCTGCCGGTGCTGCCGGCAAGGAATCCCGGTCGCTCTTTGGCGGTATGCACGCGTTGCAGCAGGCGGCGCAGCGCCTTGCCGATCTGCGGCGCGGCAACGCAGCGTTCAAGACGATGGACCTGGTGAACGTGCTGCTGTGCCAGGCGGCGAGAACGCGCCGCGCGGCCATGCCTGCCGTGCGCTTGCACATCCGCACCGCCGGTCACAATGGTGTTACCGCAGTCCGTCTCAAGGTTTCCTGAGAGTTCGGGTCTAGAGCAGCCCCAGCGATGCCAGCTCGTTGCGCAGTTCCGGCGGCAGTTTGGCCCGGCCCTTGCCCTGCCCCTCATCCGCCGGTGCATCCTCGCTTGTCAGATAGCGCCAGCCCTGGAACGCCCGCCGCGGCTGCCATTCCGTCGCGATGATGCGCGGATCCAGCACCAGATGGCAGCGTGAAATCCCCTCATCATCGATGAAGGTGCGAATGTCCGTCAGTATCTGGCGGCATTGGACATTGCCCTTGATCACCCAGTAGAGCGATCCACCGGCCAGCAATTCCTCGACGCGCTTGGGAACCATGCGCGTCGTATGGAACTGTTCGGGCGACAGGCCGGCACGCCTGCGCTCATCCAGGCGAAAATCGATCCACGCCGCGAGATCTTCGATCGCAGTGCAGCCGACACAAAGTTTGACGAGATTGAGAGCCATGCAGGAGATTTGACGCTTTCAGGCGGCAAGGTCAACCGAAACCGGCGGGTTCTCCACAAAGCGCCGGCGGGAAGCATGGCGATGCCGCCCGCCGGTGAAAGTCTCAGTGACCGGTTGCGGGTATGGCCGCCCCGCCGCCCGGTTGCCGTTTGACCGCCGGGGCATGAACGTCCGCCGCAACGACCGGCACCTCGACGCCCTTGGCATCATAGAGCTTGCCGTTGAGGAAATAGTCGCCGTCATGCAATTGCGCGATGTCCTGATAGCGCAGCACCCGCTCGGTACCGGCGACGAAGACCGACTGCTGGTCCGAATTGCCCGCGGTCAGATGGTTGAACACGATGTTCAGCGCAATCGCCATGAGTGCGGCCGAACTGATGCCGGAATGGAAGATCGTGGCGAACCATGTGGGGAAATGATCGTAAAAATTCGGCGATGCAATCGGGATCATGCCGAACCCCAGCGACGTCGCGACGATGATGAGGTTCATGTTGTTGGCATAGTCGACCTTGGACAGCGTGCGGATGCCGCTGGCAGCCACGGTTCCGAACAGCACGAGGCCAGCGCCGCCGAGGACGGCACTCGGCACCGCCGCAACGATGCGTCCCATGACGGGCAGCAAACCCAGAACGACAAGGAACAGACCGCCCGTCGCCACCACATAGCGGCTCTTGATGCCGGTCACCGCAACCAGCCCGACATTCTGGGCAAAGGCGCTCTGCGTGAATGAGCCGAACACCGGTGCGATCAGGCTCGACAGCATGTCGGCGCGTAGACCATCGCCGAGACGGCGCGAGTCCACCTTGGTCTCGATGATCTCGCCAACCGCCAGGATATCCGCCGATGTTTCGACCAGCGTGACCATGATCACGATGAACATGGAAATGATCGCCGCCACCTGGAAGGTCGGATACCCCCATTGAAAGATCGTCGGCAGGGCGATGAACGGCCCTTCGCTCACCTTGGAGAAGTCGGTCATGCCCAGTGCCAGCGCAATCAGGGTGCCGATGACGATGGCCAGCAGGATCGACAGCCGTGAAATCCGGGCACTGCCGACCTTGCTGAGCAAAAGCACGATGACAAGGGTCACCGCTGCCAGCTCGATATTGGCCATGCTGCCGAAATCCGGCGCCTTGCTGTTGCCGCCCATCGCCCAGCGCGCGGCAACCGGCATCAGGGTCAAGCCGATGGTGGTGATGACAATCCCGGTGACCAATGGCGGGAAAAACCGGGTAATCCTGGAAAAGACCGGCGTGATCAGCAGGCCGATGAACGAGGCGACCATGACGGCGCCCAGCACCGCCTCGATGCCGCCATTGCCCGTGATGGCGACCATGGTCGCCACGCCGGAAAACGACACGCCCTGAACGAGCGGCAAGCGGCAGCCGAAAAAAGGCAGGCCCATCGTCTGCAGGATTGTCGCCAACCCGCCGGCAAACAGCGACGCGGTGATCAAAAGGCCGATGTCGTTCGATGACAGCCCTGCCGCCTGGCCAAGGATCAGCGGAACGGCAATGATGCCGCCATACATGGTCAGAACATGCTGAAAGCCATAGGCCATATTGGCCGCCAGCCCCAGATTCTCGTCCTCCGGACGGTCCTCTGGCGTATTTTCATTCAATCGTGATGCCAAGGTAGTGTCCTCCCAATACCTTTATGCAGCCCAACCAAACATTGCTGATCGGGCGGGACGAAAACTATGGCAGCTTTTTGGGATTTGACTGTATCTGATTTATTGAAAGTGTTTTCGGCTGCGTGCAGGTATTGCACGCGCCGGTTCAATCAATCTCAGCACTCCACGACATTGACCGCAAGACCGCCAAGGCTGGTTTCCTTGTAGCGTTCGTTCATGTCATTGCCGGTCTGGCGCATGGTTTCGATGCAGGCGTCGAGCGGCACGAAATGCGTGCCATCCCCCTTGATCGCCAGGGATGCCGCCGTCACCGCCTTGACCGCGCCCAGCGCATTGCGCTCGATGCAGGGCACCTGGACGAGCCCGGCCACGGGGTCGCAGGTCATGCCGAGATGGTGCTCGAGCGCGATTTCCGCCGCATTCTCGATCTGCGCGGCATTGCCGCCCATAACGGCAGCGAGCCCGGCCGCCGCCATGGCCGAGGCAGAGCCCACCTCGCCCTGACAGCCGACTTCCGCGCCTGATATCGAGGCATTGTGCTTGATGACGCCGCCAATGGCCGCCGATGTCAGCAGGAAATCGCGAATGCCATCCGCGTCGGCATCGTCATGGAAATGCAGGTAGTAGCGCAGCACGGCGGGAACCACGCCCGCAGCGCCATTGGTCGGCGCGGTGACGACGCGCCCGCCGGCAGCGTTCTCCTCGTTCACCGCCATGGCGTAGACGGACAGCCAGTCATTGGCCAGCAGCGGGTTCATGCGGTTCTGCCGCCATTCCTCCTGCAACCGGTCATGCAAATAGCGGGCGCGGCGCTTGACCTTGAGGCCGCCCGGCATGATGCCTTCCTGCTCCAACCCGCGATCGATGCAGGAGCGCATGGCCGACCAGATGCGATCAAGACCGGCGTTAAGCTCATCCCTGCTCATGAAGACTTCTTCGTTGCGGCGTTTCATTTCCGCGATGGAGAGCCCGCTTTCCGCGCTCATGGCCAGCATCTGGGCCGCGTTCTTGAACGGGAACGGCACGGGATGTTCGGGTTTTGGTGCTGTGCGGGTCTTCGCGCTTTCCAGCTCTTCTTCGGTGACGACGAAACCGCCGCCGATCGAATAGAAGATGCGGCGCAGAAGCAGGCGTTCATCGGCATCATAGGCTTCGAAAGCCATGCCGTTGGCATGTCCCGGCAGCGGCGTCCTGCGGTCCATGATCAGATCGGTAGCCGGATCGAAGCGGTAGGCGGGATGCCCCTCGGGGCGAATACGTTTTTCCTGTTTGACGGTCTCAAGCAGCGCATCCATCTGGTTGGGATCGACCGTCGCGGGCAGAAGGCCGCAGAGGCCAAGGATCACCGCCCGGTCCGTCGCATGACCAATGCCCGTGAACGCCAGCGATCCATGCAGATGCACGCGCAGGCGATCCACCTTCACGCCGGTCGGGCGTGGCCATTGCCCGTTCTTCAACTCTTCGAGGAACAGGCTGCCGGCGGTCATCGGGCCCATCGTATGGGAACTCGAAGGACCAATGCCGATTTTATAAAGATCGAAAACCGACAGGAACATCCGGCTACCTCAAATGGTGAAATTGCATCGCGCTATAATGGCTGCTCCAAGACATAAGCCGAAGCCAGCCACCGACCTAGCGTTGTGTTTCTACGACATGCCGGACCAAAGAAAAAGGGTGCAGACGCACTGCACCCCTCCATCAGAAATTTATTCCGGCTCAACGGGACTGGAGCCTGATTTTTTATCAGTGCATCGCGATGAGATAGGTCACCAGCATGATCACTGCGAAACCGACAACTGCCCAGGCGGTAATGCCCCAGCAGGATTTTTGAACGCTATCGTCCATGAATTTTGTATTTCCCTGTTGCTCTCGGAAGGACACGATTCTGTCGAAACGCTCCCTCCCTGGGAACGCGGGTATATCCGTCCATGCCGTCCTTCGCAACGCCAAAGATGGCAAAATCAGGGCGGCGCGGCGCATGGCTGCGTTGAGCCAGCCGCATGACTTCAATGATTTCAATATGTTAAATGAAGCTTCAGCAGGCTGCGCCGTTTACGATTGGGGTAAATTCGTGTTGAGTGAATCTGCAAACTGAGTCATGTGTTTGTGCACGTCTTTGTCTCACACCGAGAGAGCCCGCATGGAACCCGCACGCTTTATGTCCTACTGGCTCGATGCGCTGGCCCTCGTCTATTTCTTTGGCGTGTGGGTGCTCTATTCGCGCACCACGGACAAGGGATTTCTCAACCGGCGCTCGCTGACATCGGAAATGAATCTCGCCCGGCGGCAATGGATGACCACGATGTCGAGCCGCGAACTGCGCATGATCGACACCAGCATCATGATCGGCCTGCAGCAGGGCACCGGCTTTTTTGCGTCAACATCGATTCTGGCCATCGGCGGCTGTTTCGGCCTGCTGAATTCATCCGGCCGGGTGGTCACGCTGTTCCACGATATCCCGTTCCTCGGCGAGACAACCGAGCGGCTGTTTGAAACCAAGGTTCTCGGCCTGCTGGTGCTCTTCGCCTATGCCTTTTTCAAATTCGCCTGGGCTTACCGGCTGTTCAATTACTGCTCGATCCTGATTGGCGGCGTGCCCATGGCGCGCGACAAGGCGCCGGATGATCCGCAGGTCATTGTCAGCGTCAACCGGGCGGCGGAGATCAACATCCTCGCCGGCCAGCACTTCAACAGCGGACTGCGCGGCATCTTCTTTTCCATCGGCTATCTCGGATGGTTTCTCGATCCGCTGCTGTTCATGATCACGACGAGCCTTGTGGCGGTTGTGCTGTTGCGCCGTCAGTTCTTCTCCAATGCCCGCGACGCGCTGATGCGCAACAATGCCAATGCGGATTCATAGGCTGCGCGGCAGATAGCGCCAGACGACGACGGCGGTGAAGACCATCAGCGCCCCCAGGGCGATGAAGATCGCGCCAAGGCTGAAGAATGTCAGGATGATCGAATAGAAAAACGCCGGAAGGAGCTCGGAAAAATCGAGATAGGTCCGGTAGACCGAGGTCATCTGCGCCCGCTCGTGCGGGTGAACCGCGCGAATGAAGGTGGTCGAGGCCAACGTATCCAGCGCAACGCAGAAAAACGCCCCGGCAAGCAGCATGAGCGCCGCGATCATCGGAAATTTCTCACCCGCCAGCCCGGCGCCGGCCAGCGCAATGGCCAGAAGGATGAAAACGCCTGATATCGTCCGCATCAGCCCCTTGGCCATGCCGACCTTGCCCCACAGGATCGATCCCAGCAGGAACAGGTTGCCGAGCGAGACGAGCAGGCCGCCGGCCAGCTTGCCCTGGCCCGTCGCCACCATCAGGATCGGCCCGTAGACGAAGAACGTGCTCCAGTAGCACGACCGCGAAAACGCGATGAGCCAAGCGAGCCGCAGCCGTGGCTGAGCGACAAACCGCCGGACATTGGCAATCGGATTGGCGGCGCGGCTCGGGCCCTTCTGCAGGGCGGGATTGTCGCTGAGGCGAAAGTACCAGAACAGCGTCAGAAGCAGCAGCGAAAAGCCGATCGACAACAGGAACGGCGCGATCATGCCGATGGTGCTGTAAAGAAAGACGCCGAGGAACGGCCCGGCCGTCCAGGCAAAGGTCGCCGTCGCCATGCGCACGGACTCGGCGCGGACGAGTTCGCCCTTCTTGATATGGTCCATGATGTAGAGGCTGAGCGTGATGGACAGTGCGCCTGCCCCGAACGTGCGCAGGAACAACCCCGCCGCCTGCCCCGGCACGGTGTCGAGCGCGAAGGCGCAGCAGCCCAGGATCAGCGAGGTGGCGCCGGCCGTATAGACCCAGCGGCGCGGGATGCGGACGATCAGCAGCGGAATCGACAGGGTGACCATCAGCCCCAGCATCGACATGCAGGTGTAGAGGATGCTGACGCTGCGTTCGCTCTGCAGCAGGTCGTAGGTCTGGATCGGCACCACGCTGGTGATGATCGCCCGGGCCATCGACTCGATGCCAAACAGGATTGCAAACACCCGGGCTGTCGGACGTTTGGCCGTGCTGATCCAGATGGGATGGCGAACTTGATTGATCACTGGCTTGGCTATCGGGGAAATGCTGATTCGAGCGCCCCCTGACAGTGGAGCGCGAAACCATGGATAGCAGTCAATCAAGCGACATTATATGTCTGTTTCGCAGAAACCTTTGAAACAAGTGCGAAATATCAGCCGTGATGCGTGCCGGAAACACATGGATTTTGTGTTGTAACTCCCCTAGCCTGTCAGGAGTTGCAATCATCGAGATTCCCGCATGAGCCAGACCGAGACGCTTGCCCCGCCCGCCAAATCCCGTCTCGGCAGGCTTGATGTGCTGCGCGGTATCGCGCTCATTGCCATGGCGACCTATCACACGGGCTGGGATTTCGAATTCTTCGGCTACATGGAGCCTGGCACCACGGGCCATGGGGCCTGGAAGCTTTATGCCCGCATCATTGCCTCGACCTTTTTGCTGCTTGTCGGTTTCAGCCTCGTGCTGGCCCATCGCAACGGTATCCGCTGGCGCTCTTTCGGCATCCGCCTGGCGCAGATCGTTGCGGCATCCCTCGCCATCACCCTCGTCACCCGGTACGTCACGCCGGACAGTTTTGTGTTCTTCGGCATCCTGCATGAGATTGCCGCCGCCAGCGTGCTCGGCCTGTTGTTTCTGCGCCTTCCCGCCATTGTCATCGCTGCCGCAGCCGCGGCCGTTATCGCCGCGCCGCATTACCTGACCTCCGCTGCATTCGACGCACCGGCGCTCTGGCCGCTCGGCCTGTCGGAAATGCCCATCCGTTCCAATGATTACGTGCCCATTTTCCCGTGGTTCGGCCCGGTCCTGGCGGGCATGGCACTCGCCAAGACATTGCTGCACTTAGACCGGATGCGCATTTTCGCCGGAACCATCCGTCCGGCCTGGCTCGACCGGGGATTGCGGTTCATCGGCCAGCACAGCCTGGCGTTCTATCTGATCCATCAGCCGGTGCTGATCAGCTGCGTTTTCCTGATCGCGCAGGTGTTTCCGCCAGCCACGCTTACACCGCACGAGGTTTTCGACCGGGAATGCACCCGTAGCTGCTCGGTGGATAATGACAGGGCGTTCTGCGAACGTTTTTGCACCTGCACGGTGGGTCAGCTGGAGACCCAGAAGATTTTCGATGACGTCTATTCGGGTAAGCGCAACCAGGACAATGACCCGCAGATACAGGACATCACCGGCATGTGCACCCAGGAAGCGATGCAGCCCTGATCGAAATTTTTATCGGCAGTTGCAGTGTGCGTGGTTCGACAAGCTCACCATGAGAAAGGTTGAGAGTTGCGGAGGAGCCGTATTCCGCGACGTTCGCGATTGGCATGCAGCCA